>Ga0163153_10002163_pt1 | contig 29387 bp, 50 predicted proteins | sample OliLakLV19MP6IB1_FD_148629 | JGI IMG/M metagenome (GOLD analysis project Ga0163153, IMG submission 148629) | Freshwater microbial mat bacterial communities from Lake Vanda, McMurdo Dry Valleys, Antarctica - Oligotrophic Lake LV.19.MP6.IB-1 | ecosystem: Environmental > Aquatic > Freshwater >...
GCTCGCGCCGCCGCCGACATCGCGGATGAATACGCCAACACCACCCGCGCCGCCGCAATCACCGCCCACGACGCCTACGTTGCCGCCGCTCGCGCCATAAATGGCACCTACGCCGCCGCCGCTCGCGCCGCCCGCGCCGCCTACGTCGCCGCTCGCGCCGCCGCATACGACGCCCATGATGATTCTGTATATGCCACATTTATCGCCGCTCAAGCCGCTGTTGCCGCTAACGCTAACGCTTCCGCCCGCGTTGCCGCCCAAGCCGCCTATGCCGCCTATTGTGCGCTTCCAACTCGTCGCTGAGCCTCGCAAAATAAAGTAAAGTGTCCTTTAGTCACCTTTCAAATTAACTATCATGAAATCCATTACCACCACCACCACGGTCTATACTTTTCAGGAACTTTCCGACAGTGCAAAGGAACGTGCGAGGCAAAATTATCGACATGCCCGCAACAGTGATACTGACTTTGCCGGTCAGGTTATTGATGATGCGGAGCAATGCGCCAAATTCTTGGGAATTTCCTTTTCCCGCGATAGAAACGATCTGCCAAGGGTATATTGGTCGGGTTTTTCTTCGCAAGGGGACGGGGCTTGTTTTGAGGGGACATGGAGCGCGGGCGAAGTCCAATATGAGAAACTCAAAGAACATGCGCCCACCGATGCAAAACTTCACCAAATCGCCAAAAAGTTCCAAGCTATTGCGAAGTCTTTTCCAGAAGCGTCTTTTCACGTTACCCATTCATGCCGATATTACCATGAATACTGTACCGAGTTTGACGTTTCTGACTGTGGGGACTCCGACCGGCCCATAAAAGAAGTTGCGAGGGAGTTCATGCGCTGGATATATGATCAAATTGAACGGGAGCACAATTATCAGGACTCTGAGGAAGCGATTGACGAGATGATCCTTGCCAGCGGTTACGAATTCATAGAGTCAGGAGAACGCTTTTAGTCGCCTTTCAAATCGATACTTGACAAACTTTTAAACTCTGCTATCTTCTCCGCACATGAAAAATCAAGCTGACCCTAGACGCCTCGCACTTGCATACGCAGCCGTTTACGCCGCCGCCGACGCCGCCGCTGACACCGCTTACGCCGCCGCCGACGCCGCCGTTGACGCCGCCGTTGATGCTCGCGACGCCGCTCGCGCTGCTCGCACCGCCGCCCGCAAAGTAAATTGTCTTTAGTCGCCTTTTAAAATGAGTATCATTATCCTTTCCGACGCCGCCGCCGACGCTGCCTATCGATTTGCCTATGACGCCGCCTGCGACGTTCGCAACGCTGCTTACCTAGCTGCATACACCGCCGCCGACGCTGCATACACCGCCGCCCGTGCCGACGCCGACGCAGCTTACCAAGCCGCCAACATCGCCGCCGACGCTGCATACACCGCCGCCCGCAAAGTAAAGTAAATTGTCTTTAGTCGCCTTTCAAATCGATTCTGTTACACTCTCCGCACAATGAAAAATAGAACTAAAGCATCCGACCCGAAAGTTGACGCCGCCTTTGTCAGACTTTACGCCGCTCGCGACGCCGCCCGCGCCACTCGCGCCGCCGCCAACACTGCTTACGCCGTTTACGCAGCCGCCCATACCGCCGACACCGACGCCTATACCGCTTGCGCCGCCGCCGACGCAGCTTACCAAGCCGCCAACGTCACCGCAGACACAGGTTACGCAGCCGCCTGTGCCGCCGACATCCTCGCCGATACCGCCGACGCTGACGCCCGTAATGCCGATGCTACCTACCGATTTGCCTGCGCCGCCGCTCGCAACGCTCGCAATGCCGCTTACCTAGTTGCATATAACGCCGCCGACGCTGCATACACCGCCGCCCGTGCCGACGCCGACGCAGCTTACCAAGCCGCCAACATCGCCGCAGACACCGTTTACGCCGCCGCCAGCGAAGTAAAGTGTCTTTAGTCGCCTTTCAAATCGATTCTGTTACACTCTCCGCACAATGAAAAATACAACTAAAGCCGCCTTTGTCAGACTTTGCGCCGCTCGCATCGCCTCCCGCGCCACTCACGCCGCCGTCAACACCGCTTACGGCGCTTACCTTTCCGCCCATACCGCCGACGCTGCCGCCTACCATACCGCCGCTTACGCCGCTCGCGCTGCCGCCCGTGCCGTTTACCTTTCCGCCGCTGCCGCGCATACCGTCGCTTACCGGGCATCCCGTACCTCCTATAACGCATATTGCGCGATCACAACCCCCACTTACCGCGCCACGTTCATTCCCCGTGCCGCCCGCAAAGCTGCTTACGCCGCCCGCAAAGTAAATTCCCTGTTGAATTAACTATCATGAACAACCCCGACACCCGCACTATTGCCACTGTCATCGCCGCCTGTGCCGCCGACATCCTCGCCGATACCGCCGCCGCTTACGCTGCCCGTAAAGCTGCTTACGCCGCCGCCGACACCGCAGCCGACACCGCCCGTAAAGCTGCTTGCGCCGCCCATACTGCCGACGCCGCCTATGACACCGCCTATGTCGCCGACGCCGCCAATGCTTATGCCACATACCGCGCCGCTCGCGTCGCTCGCGTCGCCTACGATGCTGCCCGCAACACCGCTCGCGCCGCCGCCTACACGGCCCGTAACATAAAGTAAATTCCCGGTTGAATTGAATACCATGTACAACAACACCGACACCGATATTCGTTCCGACGCCCGTGCTGCCGCCGTCGCCGCCTTTCGTGCCGCTCGCGCCGCCGACACCGACGCCTATACCGCTTGCGCCGCCGCCGACGCAGATACATCTCGCGCCGACGCATCTCGCGCCGACGCCCGTGTTGTCGCCAGTGTCGCCGCTGCCGACGCAGCCGCTCGCGCTCGTTGCTGCACATACGCTACACTCGCCGCCGCCCGCGCCGCATTCGACGCCTGTGTTGCCGCCGACACCGCCCGCGCAGCTTACCAAGCCGCCTACGACGCCGCTTACGCCGCTGTCTGCAAAATAAAGTAAATTGTCTTTAGACGCCTTTCAAATCGAATTTTATGAATAATAATACTGGTATCCGTTCCGCTCGCATCGCCGCACACGCCGTATTCGTCGTCGCCCGCGCCGCCGACGACACCGCCCGCGCCGCCTACGTCACCGCCCGCGCCGCCTACGTCACCGCCCGCACTGCCTGCGACACCGCCCGCGCCGCCTACGTCGCCGCCCGCACTGCCTGCGACACCGCCCGCGCCGCTTACGACACCGCGAAATGAAAGATACTCCCACCGACTACGACGCCGCTTACGACGCCGCCTGCGTCGCCGCCAACGCAGCTTACCAAGCCGCCCGCGCCGACACCGCATACGACGCCGCCGCCGCCTACATCTCCGCCATCGCTGCCGCCATTGCTACCTATGATGCCGCCTGCAAAATAGATTCTTTTCCGCACTATGAATAAATTTACTTCCGCTTACGACGATTACCGAGCCGCTGACGTTGCCCGCACCGCCGCCTATGACGCATACTCCGTCGCGGACGCTGCTTATCTTGCTGCCCCAACCGACTTCAACGCCTTTCAAGTCGCCCGCACCGCCGCCGCCGTCGCCGCCGCCTTTACGGCCACTCTCTCCGCATATCAAGCCGCCAAATAAACATTCCTTTAGACACCTTTTGAAATGAATACAACCATTCTCAAAGACGCCGAAAACGCGCTCCTCGCTGCTCGCGCTGCCGCCAAGGGTACCTACATCATTGCCTACGAAGCTGCTCGCACCATCTCCGACGCTGCCGCCCGCGCCGCCGCTTACCAAGCTGCCGCCGCCGCCGACGCCGCCGCTTACCAAGCTGCTTACGCCTACGCCGCCCTTGCCGTTCGCGCCGCCCGCGACGACACCGTTTACACCGCCTACGACGCCGCAAGTGCCACCCACGACGCCGCCTACGCCACATTCATGACCGCTCGCGCCACCTGCGACGCCGCTTACGCCCGCTCCGTCGCCGACGCCTCAGACGCTCTCGCTGCCGCCCTCGCGGTAGCTACCCGAGACGCCAACCGCGCCGCCGTCGCTTATGCCGACGCCGCCCTTGCCGTTCGTGCCGCCGCCCGCAGAATAAAGTAAATTGTCTTTAGCCCCCCCCTTTCAAATCAACCACAACACAATACAACATGAAAAAAATCATCGCCTGTCTATCATTACTCTTCTGTCTTATCACTACCGTCTTTGCGCAACTCACCACTAGTCAGCCCATCGTATTCTATTTGCACCCTGATGTTGCCGCAACGGCCAGCCTTTCCACCATTCGAGCGAACCTCGTCAAATATGTAGAGGACATGAATTTTATCCTCGCCAAAAATACCCAGCACTCAGTTACCTTTACCCCGGCGACCGGGCTAATCGTCACGAGCACGCCACCCTATGACGGCTCGGAACCAATTGGAGGTGCCCCACGCATCGGCTACGAAATCCGGGTTTACATTCGTAAAAGCACCACGGGGTCAAGTTACGGCGGAAGCTTTTCTATGGACTCCAGCGGCGCAGCGGCTCTGACGGGTTCCTACTGGCCAAAAACGTGGAATCCCGCATCCCTCCCGAATCAAGCGGCATTCAGGGACTACCGACAGCAATTGACAGCGTTGCTCCACTCGTATGGATACGTATTTGGTGTCGCCGTCGAAGGCGGAGACATTTCCAAGCTTGTTTCAGTTCTCGACACTACCCAGATCGCTCCGATTACGGACATGCACATGTTCTCAAACTTTGAGACGCTGGAGTGGAACTATTCCGACAGCTATTGGGGAGCCAACTTTAGCTATCAGGGAGACCCAATGGTCACCGCTTTTCCCTCTACAAACCGTGCCGACATGCTGCGGGTTCATAGATTCAGCGGACTGAGTGCCGCAATCATTCGTGAGAATTACCGTGGATGGACCCACCGCCCCCCGATTACAAAACTCACTTCCATGCGGCTCACGGTGCTCGACAAAAACAACTGTCGCCCTGTGACAGGCGCACAAATCACGATTTGGCGTGTCGGTGAACGCACAGGCTTGGTGGGCGGAGTCGTTACGCCTAGCACAGGTCAGATGTTCTGGGATTGGAAACCGATTGGCAGTCTGTCAACGGACCCCGTGCGCCTGATTAAAATCTCAGCACCCGGCTATGTCTCCAAGGCAGTCTATCTGACCGGATTAGACCTAACGGCAGCCGCCGTTCTGGACGGACAGACCAATTTCACGAGCGAGGTGTATCTCTCGCGTCCTAAACTCACGATCTCGATTGCGCGAAGTCGCTCTGTCACAGTGTCGAATGTCGTAGCCGGGCAGCCGTTTTTCCTCCAAGCGTCCGACAATCTGAGCGTCTGGAATACCATCGTCGCTGTTAATCCCACATCGACCACCAACTTCGTTTACACGCACCCCGCAGGCGCACAAGGAAGCTACAGGTTCTATCGAACCTCCGAAGAGACCCTCTGCCCTATTTTTTGAACCGCTATCGGGGACTACGGGATTCGCTCCTTTAGTCCCCTTTTAAATTGACTTTTAAAAAGAATTGCCCTAATCTAAAAACTGTGAGCCTAGCCCGTCACTATTCTTGTGTGGTGTTCCAACCCGCGAAGGTTCTAAAAGAATCAACGGGCCGGGGCAGGCCGAGCAAGGGCTTTGGGGCTTACCGGATAAAAGTGAAGACTCCGGCAGGCACTTTTTCGTGCTCCGGTTTTCAGAGCCGCGAACTTGCAGCCCGCTACGCGGACATCGCCCGGAAGTTTTTGGTTCACCATGTCGTGATGTCTGATAAAAACGTCCGATGGAATTTCCCGGAAGAAGTGAACGCCATCAACTTTACCCGAGACGTAGGAGTCTCACTCCGGCACTTCGCCCAAAAAGCCATTATCGAACTTTCACATGGAATTAGCCCGCCCGAATTGCATAATCTCTTGGACCAAAAAATGAAATACCGCAACGTAATATTCGAGAACACAACCCCGATGCGTTTTTCCTATCGCATCATGACAATGGCCGGTAGTCTCACCGTAAAAGGATTCGAGACCTCTGAGGGGGCCGCGTGGGCCGCTGACAAGGCCCGGTTTACGCTCAAGGCGTATATCCGTCGCGGCAGAGATTTCAACTTTCCCGAGCGAATCGAAGCTGCGTCGGAGTCGGAACTCTGCAATCTTTCTGAGCCGTTGGCGACCATGCTTGCGGTATGCCGCGCAGCCTTCCCGGAGGCGCTAACCGAGGATAAAAATTGCCGGGAAGAACTGATTAAGGCGGAAAAAGGCATGTTGGACATTGACGCGGCCCTTCTCGCGATGCACTGTTACCGCGACATTGGTTACGGGAACGTCCCGACGGTGGGCATTATCATTCGGAGGCTGGAAAAGCTCCGCGCTACACACTGCACGGTGCTCAACGAGCTCGGCAAGCGCGTTGAAAATCTGCCCAGCAGCGGGGAGTCCGTCGATTTTATCGAAGAAGTGCAATCCGAGAACTGATTATATGAACACCCCCACTACAACCCCCGCGCCAAACACCTTGACTTTGGTGCCCTTCGAGGATGGAACTGTTGTAAAGTATCTCCCCCGTGCCGGGTTTGCCGGGCAGGCGGTCATCGTCAACGCCCAAGGCAGTCAGCTTGCGGTAACGCGCACTGAGTCAATCGCGGAGATGCTCTGCGACGGGACCAACGTGCTGTTCCGGGCACTGGACCAAAAGCAGGAGATCGAACTGGAACAGACCGCACAAGACATTGCGCGATTGCACAAACCTGTTCCGCCCACTGATGCCGAGCTGGCCGCGCAGAAATCTGACCCTGAAATCTACGCGGTGGCGGCTCAACAAATGCTGGACGCCGCCGACAAGATGGAAGCCAGCGAGCAGGCAAAAAAGGTGCGTTTCAATGCGCTATATCAAGCGGCCCTCGCCAATGCGATTTTCCTTCTCAGTGGAAAGAAAGACTTGGGAATCACCGAGCGGTATGCTGCACTGCTGCAAGCTGCCGCCATCGCCAGCACTAAAGATTTATGAACCTCAACCCAAACGCCGGACCCTTTCAAACCCGGAACGGCCATCGGGTAGCCTTCCTCGCAACCCGGAAGCACTCCCTGTTTCCGCTTGTCTGGAGTTGTGTCCACCCCGCGACGGGAGAAGAGACCGAAATCTTCTCAACCGGCCCGGACGGTTCTTTTCATTCGCCCGGCGGCGGTCCCGACGGTAAGGATGTAATTCCCGTTCCAGAACCAAATCTAATTTTTTCTGGTCAGGTTTTCATCCTTGAAGTGCTGGGGACTTCTGGATTGCTTACCCGGCCCCTCAGTGAAGAAGGGTATGTCAAATCCTGTGGCAGGTTCAAGATACTCCATAAGATGGAGATTGCGATTGTTCGGCACGCAGAAACGGGAGAGGAAGTTGGACTTCCTACAGTCAAATTTTTATGAACATCAAAATCAAACCCTCAACACCCAAGGGACGTGACCTCGGACTCGACCACGGCAGCGCGGGCAAGGGCTCTGCGCCGCGAAACATGGGTCCGAAGTTTCGTGAAAACTTCGAGGCCATCAACTGGAAACCAACGCCAACCGTCAAGCCCGAATGAACAGTTCACACGACCTCGGGGGGCTCACGGGGGCCGAATCACAGGCGGAGCGGTATGTTCCGGGCCGACCCTTGCGGGTCTTTCTCGTGCTGCCCCGAACGGAAGGCGGGCAGCCCGTTGAGTCGGACTGCATCGCGGCGATTCGGCGCTATGTCGGCGCGGTTGAGCTGGTGAATTCCGTTGACGAGGCCCGTCGGACAGAGCTTGCGGCATCGTGTCAGTTCTGCGTTGTGATACCTTTCGCGGATTCCTGCGTCGGCTCCGGGATGTGGGAAGAAATCAAGACTTTTTTCGACAGGTTCAAGACCGAAGCCCGCGTTTACGAATTTCAACGCTTGGAAGGAACGCTGTACGCGCGAGGGGAATCCTATTTCCGCACGACAGGCCGAATCCTTGACCGGGACGAGACCTACGACCGAATCCATCATGCTTCCTTGACATAGGCCAAAAGTCTGACATACTTTCGCCATGCCAATTTTAAGCACGCTCGCCAGCCTGTGTATTCGGAACCACCCCGGAAGCATGTGGTATGACTTTTTACTTGATGTGCCCATTGGAGTGGAGTTTCTTTTGGGCAGTGGGGCTCCTCCGCTGATTTTGATGGCGAAAGAGCTACGGCTCCCGGAGCTGTCCACGTTTGAGCGGCATCGGGAATGTGCGCTGGACCTTCGGCGGGGGGCTCACGAGCGGGAGCAACATGCACAGCTCGCCGTTGCCGCCGCCCGACCCATGATTGTGGAGATTCGCTCCCGTTGTAATGATGAAAATAAAAATTAAAATTAAAATTAAAATTAAAATATGAACAAAATTAACCTCGCAGTAGTTATCGTTTCGGCCATCCCGTTGGTAACCCCCGATCCAATCAAAGTGGTGGCACCGTCTCCGACCCCCGCCAATTCTCTTCATGTGCTCTGGGGATTCGACACAAATTATCTCGACGTATTGGAGACTTCCACAACCCCAGAGGGTCCGTGGCGGGACATCCCCGGACCTTACGCTCAAACGTCAAACCGGCTAGATTACAAAGTCCCGATTGACCCGACCAATCAGGCGTCTTTTTTTCGGGTCCGGCGATGGTGGGGAGCTCCGCTGGCCCTACTTGCGAGGGAGTTGAAACCGTGAGCTTTATCGTTAAACTTCGTATCCGGCCAGTCACGGATGCTCTCTCGTATCGTCGTAAGCGGGGTATTTCTCGGGGAGGGTGTAGCACCGTCTTTCTAATGAACCCCGGTTTCCCCGGATTTAAGGTGGGCGAAGGTCATTGTCGGTTCACTCCCCGGAAAAAAGATGCCCACAGGTTCACGAGTCCGGCTGAAATAATGGCTTGTTTACTCGCGGCACCTGTGTTAATATCTCAGAATCGTTGGTTGCGACGATTAAAAATTGAAGAAATATGAACGGAGAATTCCTCAAGTTTTTACCTCTGTCACAAGGCAAGGTTGCCATTATTGATGCCGCTGACTTGTGCGAGGTTGAACACCTGCCTTGGCGGGCACTGGAAAAGCGTGCCGGTCGGTTCTACGCGGCTACGTTCGACAACGGGGGTAGCACGACTTACCTCCACCGCATCCTTACGATGGAGAGCGACCCCACGGTTATCATTGACCACATCAACGGGGACGGTCTTGATTGTCGCCGGAACAACCTTCGGCGCAGAACGGTGGCGGAAAACTCCCGAGCGTATCAGACCAAACGCGCCGGGGGCTCCTCCCGGTATCGGGGGGTCTCGTGGGTAGCCAGTGCTGGCAAATGGCGGGCGCAGCTAATGGTAAATGGCAAGTCCAAGAGCATAGGTCGGTTTGTGAATGAACTGGACGCCGCCCGCGCCTATGATGCCGCAGCCCTTGAATTCGGATTTTCCCCAGAAGCTTTGAACCATGCCTAGACAGTTTGCACCACACCCCGAAGATGCCACCAGAGACGAAGACCGGGTTTCCGCCCGGCTCAAACAGTTGCACGACTGGGATTGCCAGCACACGCCCAAACTCCATCCCTTTGATTTTTGGGCACGGCTCGGGGGCAGGCTGGTCGGAATCGTCGAAGTCAAACATCGCGACATGATATGGGGAGACTACCCGACAATCCATGTCAGTCTGAAAAAAGTCCGCCGCTGCCTTGAAGAGGCCAGAGCAGTAAAGGTGCCGTTCTTTTTTGCGGTGCTGTGTACCTCGGGACTCTTCGTGGCGCAACTCGGATTCGAGAATACCGCGTCACTGCCGGTCAAAATGGGCGGGCGCACTGACCGGGGAATCTCGAAAGATGTTGAACAGCTCGTTGACATACCCTTGAGTTATTTTCTGCCGTCCTAACCCCCTTAAATTATTATGAATGTACTTGTTGGTTTTTATACTTCCGAAACTACTGGTTCTTTTTGCGTCGAAGTTCCTCTGACAGGCGACGGTCGATTTGACAACACCGCTCTAATGGTCGCAGTGACAGAGCGGCATCCCGGCGTCTCGGGCATCGTCAAAACAGGCACCGCCATTGAGCAGCGCGACGAGTCGCTCTCTTCGGTGGCGTTCCCGCACGGCTCCATCATTGCCAACCTGTTCTCGAACCCGGAGGAGAGCTCCATCACCATCGGGACCGTGACTTTTTCGCAGGAACCTTGCAACGTAATCCTCCAATTTCATCGGGAGAAAAACGTCGCGAGTGTCTCAGTGAGAGAGCGTCGTACGAGCAGTGGAGTCCGGTTCGGCGACGCAATCAAGGGACAGCAGCTTGCGACGGAGCTGCCCAGAATCCTCAAGGAGGTGCTTGGCCCGTCTGCCACCGATTTAAAACTGACTTTGAAAGAGGTTTTCCCGGCATGAAATACGAAAACTACACCCAAGTCGAGATTATTTCTGGGGTAACCTATGATGCCCTCGGCCAGCGCATGACCGAAGAAGCTTTGAAGGAGGGTTTCCGCGCCATCACCCGCTTCGCCTGTGACTTGTTCGGGGGAGTCTCGGTTTCCACTGGGAGGCGTGCTGGAAGGCGTGCTGGAAGGTCTCTTGATGGCGGTTGTTTTCACGAAATGACTCGCAGTTATATTTGCCACATCCCCTCCGCGACCAATGCCGAAAGCGAAACCAAATTGAAGAACTCAATTACAATGCTGGCAGACGTGGTAAAAGGAGCTCTTGCGCAATCCGAAGTCTGTGTTATTCTCTCCAAAGGGAAACGATGCGTTCACTGAAACAATCAAAAACATATATGTCAAATCGAAACAAAGCCTGTGAGTCTGCCAAGCGAGAACCCCTTACGGACATCCCTTCTGAGGTGGTTCACCAGATTCTCGGGGAGAAGAAGCAGAGCCGCCGAATCCGGGCTGCCGTGATGGCGGCTCGTGGTAACGTCATCCTTTTGCCGAAAAAAGAGAGGGTTGACCATGCCATCAAGAATCTGCATCGGCTGACCCGGCTGTCACTGGCCCAGCTCATCCGGCGTCGTGCCCAGACCGCCCGGCGCGCCGCCACTGCCAAGAATAAAGCCCAGAAGCAGACGCTCGGAACAAATATCCGGGACGCGTGGGAAAAGGCGCAGTGTGCCCAGCTTTCTTACCTCAAACAGATTGTCGCCGAGATTTACACCCGCTCAAACTGACCTATGAACAATACACCAACAACACCAACAGCAAAACGCGCACCGGCCCGAAAGTGGACAACTTTCTGGCAGCTCGACTTGGATCAAACCTTTACCCTTGGGGGCAAGGTGGTCTATAAGAAGGAGGGGCTCATTACAGCGATTTCCTTCACGGACACGCGCGTCTATAGCTATGTTTGGCCGTGGACCAGAGTTCGCACGTTTGAGTTACGTTTTAAGCGCGTGGGGGCAGCCGTATGAACACTGTCTTTGAGTCTTTTGGGTCGGAGCTACAGCAGTGTCTTGCGGCAACGGATTCTGGTGGAAAGCTGCCCAAAGAGACGACACTGGCACCGGGCTGCATCTGGGTGCCCTATGTGCAGCCGAAGGGTCCATTTAGACCCCGAAAGTATGCACCTGTCAAGCGCACTGAGCTTAGCGAAGCCGACGAAGAATCGAAATGAAGATTGTCTTTGTCGGCTATGGACGGGCGGGTAAGGACGAAGCGGCGCACTACCTGTCGAAACTCACGACGCTTCGTTACGCCGGTAGTTTTTCGTGGGCTGCGCTGCCCCACATGGCGAGTCTGCTCGGCGAGCATCCGCAATACGCATGGGATCATCGCCATGAAAATCGCCAGCTCTGGAAGTATGAATTGGACCGGCTGCGCCTAATCGACCAGTGTTACCTTGCGCGGCTGGTGCTCCAACAAGGCGACGTGACCGCAGGGATTCGGGACAAGGCGGAGCTTGACGCGGTGAAAGCCGAGAAACTGTTTGATCATATCGTCTGGGTCAGTCGTCCCGGCACGCCCATTGACTCCACAGTTACATTCGGGTCGGAGGACTGTGATTGGGTTTTACACAACAACGGGCCGCTCAAAGATTTTTGGGCAGCACTCCGCAGGGTTGCCCTTGACCTTCGCCTGCCCTTACGCTAAATTACCTTGTGATTAGTCGCGGAACCAAGAGCATGTTATTTGGGGTCCACTGTTTCTGGTGGCATCCCATCACCGTTTGGTTAGCGTGGGTCAGTCTTTACCGGAGGCTGCCGGACTGGCCGGAGACTGTGGCGATAGGGCTGCACGATGAATACTGGGGTTCTCCGAACATTGACGGTGCCGAAGGGAAGCGGCATCCGGTTCGGGGAGCCCGCTGGGCGAGGGTGTTCGGGGGTCGAAAAGCGGAACTCATGGCGCTGACGCACAGCCGGGATTTTTGCCGATTGCACGGGCTCCGTCCGGGGAGTCTCTGCCTGCCGGACAAACTCTCCATCTTTTTCGATCCGGCACCGTTTTATCTGCTCCGCGCCCAGTTATCCGGGGAATTGGCGGAGTTCGTGTCTAACGCCGTAGCAGCGGGACACGTCCCGGAAGGAACGACCGGAAAAGAGTGGTATTGCTGGTATCGCGACCGGGTAGGCGCGATGATTAAGAGATGAAACTCACCCTGCTATTTCTGCTTGTAAGCGTGGCGATGTCGTCCGGCGCTATCTGTTCATGGTATGAGTCGGGCCACACAACCGCAAATGGCGAACGCTACAACCCAGAGGAAATGACGTGTGCCTCCCGTTATCATAAGTTCGGGACGCTGCTGCGGATAGAACATCAGGGAAAGTCTATCGTCGTTCGGGTCAACGACCGAATCTCGAAAAAATACGCCCACCGAATTGACTTGTCACGCGGAGCTTTTGCGAAGCTCGCCGGGCTCGAAGTCGGTCTTATTGAAGCAACCATCACAGAGGTAGCCCGTTGAGAGCCTGATTTACGCATCGAACTATGAGCACTATCCAAGACATCCTTCCGGGCTCCAAATGGAGCCGAATCGTCACTCGATATGTATGGACGGTCGAACGGGTGAACCCAAACGGCTCGGTAAGCATCTTCATGGGCGCGGGCGAACATCGGGAAAATGAGACCCATCCCCCGGAAGTCTTTCTCGGTGCGTTTCGCGAGGTAATGAGCGAGAATCCCGTAGCCAGCGTTCACGAAGGCTACGGTCGCGTCCGGCTATGAACCGCAGGATTAACCCGGACTGGCGCAAGGCAGAGTATGACATCGTTTTCTATATTGCCCAACCCGTCGGATTTTTCGGCTGGTCCCGGAGGCGGCGTTTGAAATTTGTAAGGCGGTTCTATCGGCGGCGAACCTTGGAGCAGTGTCCCTGCGAGTGGGATTTAAAGTTTTTGCGTCATCGCTCCGACTGCAATGCCGCAAATGGAAACTAAGGGCTTGCTCGGCTATCAGATTCCCGTCGCGACGCATCTCTGCGGCCTGCTGCGGGCGGGGCAAAACGCGGTTGACGCCAGTGATTGCGGGACGGGAAAAACTTTCTCGGCCACTGCCATCGCCCGCGAATTGGACCTCCCAACGCTCGTCGTGTGCCCGGCCATCTCGATTACAAGCTGGAAACGCGCCGGGGCAGCCCTCGGTACGACCTTCGACGTGCTTAACATCGAAATGATTCGGACGGGCAACACGCCGTATGGGTCGTGGGAAAATCCACGCCCAAAGAATCGGGAGAAGTCCCACCTTTGCACGGTCTGTCAGCTAAAAGTTGAGCAGCCGAAACCGATACGCTGCCCACATCATCACCTCGGCATACACTGCATCGTCGAAAAGACGAAGCCCCATGACTACGGAAAATTTGCGTGGCACGGCGGGATTGGTTTTCTGATATTCGACGAGATACACATGTGCGGGGCGCAAGATTCCCTCAACTCACAGCTCCTAATCGCGGCCCGGCGTCAAAACATCCGGGTGCTCGGGCTCTCCGCCACGGTAGCCGATACCCCGCTCAACTTCAAGGCGCTCGGCTATGTGCTCGGGTTGCACGGACTCGTTGACCGCTCGGGCGGTGAGATTCCCGGTTTTTGGCGGTGGGCCGGACGCATGGGCTGCCGCAAGTCACCCTTCGGGGGGCTGGCATTTCAGGGCAACGAGCAACATCGTCGGATAAAGATGGGAGAGCTACATGCTGAGATTTTTCCGGCGCGGGGTGCCCGAATTCGTATTGCCGAACTCGGCGACGCTTTTCCGACGTGTCAGGTTACCGCCGAGCTTTACGACCTTAAGGAGTCCGGTCGAATCGACGAGCTCTATGCTGAAATGGATGACGCAATTCAAGAGCTGAACGAACGTAAGCTGCTTGACAAAAATCTCGAACATCCGTTGACGCGCATCCTCCGGGCAAAGCAGCAAATCGAGCTGCTGAAAGTGCCGCTCTTTGAGGAGCTGACGAGAGCCGCGATAGAGCAGGGAAAAACCGTCGGGCTGTTCGTAAACTATTCTCAGACGATTGAGGAGCTGTGTAAACGGCTGAAAACGGACTGCAAGATCGACGGGTCACAAATCGGGGCAGCCGGTCACCGTCGCCGTCAGGAGAATATCGACCGGGTGCAGGCGGATGAAGAACGCATCATCGTGCTCAACAATCAGGCGGGCGGAGTTTCAGTATCGCTGCAAGACCTCACAGGCAAGCATCCCCGGTTCGGCGCAGTCTCGTTGCCGAACTCGGCGCGAAATTTCAAGCAATTGCTTGGTCGGTTCCCGCGTTCCGGGGGCAAGTCCCCCTCGCTCTACCGGGTTATCCTTGCTGCGGGAACCGTCGAAGAGAAGCTGCATCAGCAGCTCCAGCAGAAGCTCAATCAGCTCGACGCGCTGAACGACGCCGATTTGTGGGCCGCGAATCTGCCCCTGAAAAAACATGCACTAAATGATTTGACGCAAGATGAGTCGGATGCTATTCTGTCGCAAGAAAAATGAACGCCGCATTTTATCAAATCAACAAGACTAACACCACGGACGTATGGCTGACCCCGCCTGCGATAATCGAAGCCTTGGGAGAATTCGATCTCGACCCCTGCTGTCCAAACAACCTGCCTTGGGCAACCGCAAAAACATTTTTCTCGCTGGAGAATGGACAGGACGGGCTGGCGCTTGAGTGGGGCGGCAGGGTCTGGCTGAACCCCCCGTATTCAAACTGGGTGCCCTTCGTCAAAAAGCTCAAAGATCACAACAACGGACTGTGTTTGATTTTTGCTAGAACGGAAACCAAGGGGTTTTTCAATCATGTTTGGGATGGGGCGGATTCCATTCTCTTCATCAAGAGACGGGTAAGTTTTGTCAGGTCTGACCTGAGTGGGGGCGGGGCTTCTACCGCACCGTCAGTATTGATCGCCTACGGGAAGAACAATACCGAAGCCTTGGAAAAGTCTAAAATTGAGGGTAAACTAATAAAATTAAAGTAGCATGAACATTAAAAGTGATGAAGCCCTTTGGGGCTCCCATATACCTGCCCTGATGGCGTGTCTGGCAGATTCCAGCCAACCGGTAATCGAATTCGGGATTGGCCATTTCTCGACTCCGCTGCTGCACGCGGTTTGCATAACGCAATCTCGAAAACTATACTCGTTGGAAAAAGACCCGGCGTGGCTCGGGCCTTTCGCGGAGCAGTTCGCGCTACCCCTCCACGAATTCCGGCTCGGGGAATATCTGGACCAAATTCCCAACATTTCGGAAGACTTCGGGGTGGCCTTCATTGACCACTCTCCGGGGGGCCAGTCGCGGGCAGACATATTCTCCGCCATGATTAACCGAAGCTCGTTTGTAGTGGTCCATGACTACCACCTCGACAATGAAGACGCCATCAAGCCCTTGCTTGCCGGGCTCCAGACCCACGTCACCCGAACCTACGGACCTCCGACGTTGGTGGCGTCGGCCAAGCATCGTCTTCCGCTCGGAATTTTCGTTCTATGAAAACCAAACATCACCCCATCCCTAAAAAAATTACTGGAACAAAAATGAAACTAATCTACATTGCTGGCCCTTTTCGGGCTTCAAATTCGTGGGAAATGGAGCAAAACATTCGTCGGGCGGAGACCCTTGCGCTGGAAGTTTGGCGCAGCGGCGCAGCGGCGCTGTGTCCTCACGCCAACACCCGATTTTATCAAGGTGCGGCTCCTGATGATGTATGGCTCAAAGGAGACCTGCTGATGCTCAGCAAGTGCGACGCCCTGATGCTTGTCGAAGGGTGGTCCATTTCGATTGGCACTCGCGCTGAAATAGCGTTCGCGTTCGACAACGGGATTCCGGTTTTTTCTGAGATAAACTGGCTCAAACGGTGGATTGCGGGCGAAGGCAGCAGGTCAATGGACCGGGGGGATTGTCTATGAGCACGGAACGAATTCACCATCCGACCAGCCCGTCGTCTCTCCAGAACCGGGAGGCGTGCCCCAAATACAAGAATCGGAACTCAACAAACGCCGCTGCGTTGATAGGAACCATTCAGCACGAAGCCACCGAGCGGGGTGAGGATGATGCCCGGCTTTCTGACCGGCAGGTCGAGGCAGTCGTTCAATGCCGACAATTCGTTGACGAGCGGGCGGCGTTATATCCCGGTTGCACTCGCGTCCAAGAAATCTATCTGCCCATCGACGACGACGTAATCGTTGTGGATACGACCATCGTCACCCCGTTTGACATTGTGGGGGAGGATGGCCAGATTTCGCCCGGCTTCCGGGGGGTTCAAAAGCGCGAGGTATTTGATGGCACCACGGCAGGATTTCTGGACTACGCAATCATCTCGTCAGACCTTACAGAGGCCGAAATCATCGACTACAAATTTGGCAAAAACGCAGTCACCGAGGCCAAGGACAATTTGCAGGGCATCGCCTATATGCTGGGCCTGAAAAAGCTATACCCCACGCTGGTCAGGTGCCGGGTCACGTTTATTCAGCCGCACATCGACGAAATTTCGGAGCACACGTTTGATCTCCGCAACACTGACGAGCTCTATCTCAGAATTCGCACGGTCGTAGGCCGCGCTGTCGAAGCGGCGAAGAACCCGAATGACTTCTCAACGGCCCGTCCAAATGTCGGAACCTGCGTATTTTGCGCGCATGTTGGGCGATGCCCGGCGGTCCAAAATCTCGTTCTCAAGCTCGGCCAGAAATATAAGCCGTTGGAGATTCCCGACACCGTGAATCCTTCAAGCATGTTTGACCCGAAAGATGTTGACAGCGGACTTCGGCTGGCGGATGTTGCCAAGGCGTGGGCAGAGGCGTTCCGTCGGCAGGCAACCGAGAAGACCCTCGAAAACATGGACTTCGTTCCAGAAGGATACATGCTCGTGATGACAACAAAGCGCAACCTTCTGGACCCCCGAAAGTTTGCGGACATGGCAAAAGAGTTCATTGCGCCGGAGAAGCACGCCGCCGTCGAGGCACTGTTTGATATCACAATGGGGCCAGTGGAAGACTTGATTAAAGAAACTGCGCCACGCGGTCAGAAAGACAAGACAGTAGAGCTGTTCGGTGCTAAGTTGCTCGAAGCGGGCGTCATAGAGATGGGTACGCCCTTTGCATTTTTGAGGCAGGCTTCTAAGAAAGAGAAGTCCGCCTTGAAGTAACCAGTTAGCCAAAAACATAAACCAAAAAAAAAAATATGGGTTCCATAAACTTCGACAAATCCCCCAAACTCGAACCAGTCACGGCGGGCGTGGTTGAAAACGAACGAGTCACCTCTCCGGCCAATGTGGACGCGGTTGCCACGGTTCCTACACCTTCGACCCCCTCGGAGATTCCGATGTTTGATGACCAAAACATCGGTTTTGAAGACATCATCCTGCCCCGCGTCAATATCGTCCAAAAGGTCGGAGACCTGTCCGAAATCTTCACCCCCGGCGAAATTGTGCTCAAGCAAGCCCTCGTCATCTACTCTCCCGCCAAGGGAGAAAAGGCGGCAACCGCTCCGCTCAACGTAACTGTCCTTGGGTTCAAAAAAACACAGTTCGCGGAGAAGGTGGCGGGCGGCGCTCAAGGCATTCTAGCTCACAGCGAAGCGGAAGTCGTGAAGCATGGCGGCACGCTTGACTACAAGGAATGGCAGGCTGCCGAGATCGCGGTCAAAGCAGGCACCGGCAAAGGCATCCGCCTCTTTCAACGCCTTGCAACGGGTCTCATGCTCGTGGACAAACCCGAGTTTCTCGTAGATGAGGACCATATCGAATTTCCTTACGAGTGCGAAGGGAAATATTACGCGCTGGTTCTCTGGTCGATGAAGGGGACGGCTTACACCAACGCGGCGAAGGCATGTTTCACCGCCCGCAAGATCGGCCACCTGCGCCAAGGCTACTCTAAACAGTCTTGGAGCCTTTCGACCAAGATGGAGAAATACGGCGACAACTACGCGGCGATTCCGGTCCTTCGCCCGGCGGGGAAGACAAGCTCGGCCTTCCAAGCATTCATGCTCGACGTGCTCGGCTGCAACTAATCATCAGCATGGAGCCCCAACGGATTTGGGGCTTCGTGCATTTCAGGAAATGAGCAACAATTCCGTCGTCTCCCTGCCCCTATCGCAGGGCCGGGTCGCAACCATCGACGCCGCTGACTTTGAACGGGTGGGCCGGGTAAAATGGTCCCTGCTGCGAAAGCCCAGCGGAAAGTTTTACGCTCATCGGAACGTGCCCGGATGGACAACCCAACGACTTTTGCACCGGGCACTTTTTCGGGGCTTAAAGCCGGAGGAACTGGTTCGCCACATTAACGGAGACGGTCTCGACTGCCGACGAGAGAACCTTCGCATCTTCACGAAGGAAAAGCGAGTTGCCCCGGTCTCGCGCAAAAAAGAGACGGTTCGCAATGTCTCTTGGTATAAACGCACAAACCGTTGGCGGGCACGAATCAAGAAACACCACCTTGGTTATTTCGATAGCGAGGCCGATGCCAACCTCGCCTACGACAACGCCATTATTCATTTGACAGCTCCCGTAACTCAGCCTAATATTCCCCATGTCTGAAATTAAACCAATCCTAAACCGTGAAGCATGGCTCGAAGCCGCTGTCGAAGAACTCCGTCCGCTGTTCCGGGGACACGGCCACGAAATCCCAGCGGTGCGGGTCTCGGTCGGCTGGCCAAGCTCCGGCGGACTCGGCAAAGCCAAGCGCGCCATCGGGCAATGCTGGGGCGGTAAAGCGTCTGAGGATGGCAAGCCACAGCTTTTCATCTCGCCCCTTTTGGATGCGCCCTGTGCGGCTCAGGGGGTGCTCGCGACACTCGTTCACGAGCTTGTTCACGTTGCCGTCGGAACCGAAGCCAAGCACGGAAAGGTCTTCGCCAAACTGGCGGAGAAAATGATGCTGGAGGGCAAGCCGACCTCCACCTCGGCCAGTCTGGACCTGTTGGAGCGCCTCAAGCTTGTTGAGGAAAAGCTTGGGCCGTTTCCGCACTCCAAAATCGTGCCGCAGCCCAGTGACAAAAAGGCGCAGACTACCCGCATGAAAAAGGCCGAATGCGACTGCTGCGGATTTACGATCCGGCTGGCCCGCAAATGGGCGGACATTGGAATCCCGGAGTGTCCGGTTGACAAGAAACCGATGACTCTCGACGCACGATTGCCCGACGAAGAATAAATCTTGGCAACTTTCAATTTTATGGAACCTACTAATACTGAAACACCAATACCAGTCTCAAATGAAGCCGTCCCCCGCCCGCCAAGAGACCCAAGCGTCATCACGCGTACGGTCGTCAAGAGATACGCCCTCAAGGTCGCCAAGGTGCGGCGTGCGGGCAAATTCATCCGGGTCTCCGAAGAGTTCATCACGTCAGTTGAATCGGATGTTGAGGCCGCTATTCGTGGGATTGCCCCGTACGTTGAAGGCGTCGTTGAGCCAGATGCTTGCAATTTCATTACGGCACATGCAATGAAAAAACTTCGAGTGAAGCTTAACGAGCGGGCGCGAGACATCATCAAGGGGAAGATCATGCGGCATCCGTCGATTGGAGTGACCTTGAAATGACACCAGAACAATATCAAGTCCTGCGCGCAGGCGACATCGTGGAGTTCAATGGCCACGGTTGCTATTGGGTAGCTCGGCTAACCAAACAGTCGGGAGAGGACCGGCATTGGAAGGCAATCAATCACGGTGGGCGCGAGTTTTCGGTATCCCTAGCGAAGAACCATAGCGATCCCGCCTTTGGTTTAGTTGGACATTCTGATACTGTTTTATGAGCAAAATTATAGCGGTAGATTACGAAACCTATTATGATGCGGACTATGGCATCAAGCAGCTCGGCATGGACCGCTATATTGCTCACTCAAAATTTGACCCCTACCTGATAGCGGTCTCTGATGGCGCAGATTCATGGGCCGGAGAGCCTAAAGACTTCAACTGGGCAGCCCTTGAGGGCAACACGCTGCTGGCACATAACAAGCATTTCGATGCAAGAGTCCAAAAAGAAATGGTGTTGCGGGGCACGGCTCCCGATGTCAAACATGGGGCGTGGCATTGCACCGCCAACATGTCGGCCTATCTCATCAATCAAAGGTCGCTTGCCGACGCAGCGCAGGGGCTACTTGGCGTAACGCTGTCCAAGGAAGTTCGTGATTATGCCAAGGGCAAGGACGCTGCCGCCATAAAAGCGGACGGCAAGTGGGAAGACATGCTCGGATATGGCCGTTCCGACGCCTTCCATTGTTGGGAGCTGTTCAACAAGCACGGGCACAAATGGCCCCAGCACGAGCGCGACCTTTCGGAAATGACGATTGCCCAAGGCACGCGGGGAATTCAGATTGACGTGGACAAGCTGAAAACCTATGTCGTCATCGCTCAATCTGCGCTCCAAATCGCCGAAGCGCAGCTCCCGTGGGTAAAGGAGGGCCGTCCGCCGACAAGCCCCAAGGCCATCGCGGAGCTGTGCCGGGCTCGTGGAATCGCCATGCCGCCAGTGAAGAGCCGGGACGGCGAAGAGGCGTTCATTGCGTGGGAGAAAGCTTACTGCAAAACAAACCCGTGGATTGAACACGTTGCGAATTGGCGGTCCATCAACAAGTTCCTCGACTCGCTGGAGACCATCACCACGCGGCTTGACCCGGATGGAATCCTTGGATTTTCCCTTAAGTATTTCGGGGCACATACGGGCCGATGGGCGGGAGACGCGGGACTGAACATGCAGAACCTTCGCAAAGACCCGCTATACTTCGACGCCAATCTTTGGTTGATTTCTGACTTTACCCGGCTCAAAGAAATCAACAGCTCCCCTACGCTCCCCGCCTATGTTTCACAGGCACTCGACATCCGCTCCCTTTTCATCGCCCGCCCCGGCAAGAAACTAATCATCTCGGACTTGTCGCAGATTGAACCGCGTGTGCTGGCGTGGTTGGTGGGAGACAAGCCCATGCTCGACCTGATGGCAGCCGGGCAATCGCCGTATGAAGCCCACGCCCGAAGCACGATGGGTTTCACGGGCGGGAACATGAAAAAAGAAGACAAGGACGGCTATGCGCTGGCAAAGGCCCGTGTATTGGGTCTCGGTTTTGGCTGTGGGTGGGAGAAGTTCATCGTGGTTGCGCAGGCGATGGCGGGGCTGGACATCACCAAGGATGACCCAGAATTTATACAAGCCCACAACGACGCCGGGGAGCCCTGTTTCGATTCCGGGGGACAGCCCATCCTGCTATCGGGTTACGGCTACACCTCAAAAAAGATTGTCTCGGACTACCGGACGCAGAATCCGGCGGTCGTGGCCCTGTGGCGCAGCTTGGACGACGCTTTCAAAGCCAGCGCAGGCGCAGACTTTACAATGACGCTTCCGTCAGGCCGGACGATGACCTATCGGGACGTGCGCAAGGAACGACGGACAGTGCGGCTGCCCGACGGCACCCTAAAGCTGAAACAAGTTTACTCAGCCATCGTTAGCGGACGCCGCACAGTGCTTTACGGCGGGCTGCTTACCGAGAACGTAGTACAGGCAACGGCGCGGGACGTGTTCGGATACCACCTGCTGCGTTTGGATGCCCGGACGGACCTCGACGTTCTTTTTTCAGTGCATGACGAAGCCATTAACGAGGCGGAATTACATGTCAGCGCAGACGAGGTTGGCCATGAAATGAGCCAATGTCCTGAGTGGCTGGCCGGATGCCCGCTTGCCGCAGAGTCCAGCGAAGCCGTTCACTACAAGAAGTAACCGGTTGACAGCCGGGAAAACACAGAGTAATCTCTCAATATCGTCATGCCTTTATTTGCGCTAAAGAACCTCGGCACGCTGGCCGTCACGCCAGATGAGCCTTGGAACTTTGATAAACTTGCTCTGGTGCCCGAAAACTGCATCAAAAACAAGAAGGCCCGAACGGATTGGATGCTGAACCCCCATACGAATTTCAACGCCTATTCGGGCTTTGAGGGTGTGAATGGGAATCAGCGGGTGAAGTCGGGCTCCGGCTCCGAGGAGGGAAATCCCCCGTTGATGCAGCACGCCTTTGTGGCCGACGTGGACTTCCCGCTCTCTGAGACGGAGGTTCGCGCAGCCGTGGCCCGCATGAGCCCCCAGCCGAACTGGATTGAAAGGTCACTATCAGGAAACTGGCGTTTTCTCTGGCTTTTTGAAAAGCCCGTGATGATGTGCAATTATGACTTCGCCGTCTTTTGGCTGGGCAAGCTCGACACCTTAATCCCCTTTCGGCAAGTCGCCGGAGTGGATGACGGTGCCGTAAATGCGCCAGAACGGTATTACACAAACGGGTGCAAGTGGGAGAAAATCCACGACGTTCCGATCCCTCATGTCCGGTTGCTTGGTCAGTTGCAAGAAGTCTCGGCCAAATATAACTGGCAGGGCAGTGACTTGGGAATCTCGGTTCCCCTCGACATTGCGGCGACGGAGTTAAAAAAGAGATATCCTCGGTTTAACGAGTGGGAAGAATTCACGCTCGACTCTCAGGGTCCGACTTTTTGGATTGATGGCTCGGAGTCCCCCAAGTCTGCCGTCGTGCGTGCCACTGGAATCCAGACGTTCTCCGGCCACGCCACCAAACCGTTCTACAACTGGTCCGAACTCCTTGGCCACGAATTTGTAAGGCAGTTCAAGCTTGAAGAGATGGGCCGGGCCATCGACGGCATCTACTACGACGGTCGCAGTTACATTCGGCAAAATGGAAACGGGGATTGGCTCTGGAACGACAAGGAAGGCGTCTCGCTCCACCTCCGGGTAACCCGTGGACTGTCTGACCGCCGGGCCAAAGGTCTCCATCACTCCCCCATCGACTCGGCCATCACGGCCATTCAAGACACTGCGCTCGTTACGTCGGCAGGAAGCTTCGCCGGTTATGAAAAAGGCTTGATGAAATATAACGGCAACCGCTACCTCAACATCCATAACAAGGATGCGGTAGCACCCGCCGGAGAGCCCGCTGTCTGGGGTCCGGGCGGAAATCTTCCGTTTATCTCCACCTTCCTCGACGGCTTCTTTTCTTCTCCCGACCAGCTCCCTTTTTTCTTGGCGTGGTTGGCCAGATTCTACGTGGCGACTCACAAACGAGACCCCCGCAGCGGACAGGCGTGCTTTGTGTTCGGACCCCCCAATCGGGGCAAGACCTTCCTGTCCACGGGCATCGTCTCGCCTCTATTTTCCGGTCACTCGGATGCGCGGGATTTTTTGATGGGCAGTGATAGTTTCAACTCGGAAATGTTTGAATTTTCGGTGTGGACCGTGGACGATGGCTCCAACGCATCCTCAAACACCATGCTTCATTACTTTTCGGAGATGGTGAAAAAGGTTGTTGCGGACAAAAGCTTTCGGTCCAATGAAAAGTTTCGCAAGGCGGGCATGGTGCGCTGGCAGGGCCGGGCTTTTATCACGGGGAACCTCGACCCGGAGAGCTTGCGGAGAATTCCCAATCTGGACATCAGCATGAAGGAAAAGATCATGCTTTTTAAGGTCTTGCTCAACCGGGAGGACGGGTTTAAGTTCCCCGACGAGGGTGAGATTCGCGCCAAGGTTTCGCAAGAGCTGCCGTTTCTAGCCCGGTTCCTGCTGGACTACGTTCCCGAAGCGCAGTGCCTTGCTGGCGACAACCGCTATGGCGTAAAGGAATATCACGAGGCGTCGCTGTTGTCTGAGGCGAACCATTCCAGCGTCTCCGGGACATTTGGGGAAATTCTTGATGAGTGGCAGCGGGAGCATTTTATGGTCCGGGAGCCCCAAGCAACCGAGTGGGTTGGAACCGCCCTACAGCTCCACAAGTCAGTTCTCTCGGACATGTCCATGACGGAGGCCATGCGGTCATATAACGTCCAAGCGGTATCGAGAATGCTATGCAACCTCGCAACGCGCAAAGTTTTTGACATCCAAATTACGGGTGACGAGCATCGTCGTCTTTTCACCATCAAACGGGACCACCGCTTTCCAAGAAGCAAATCCACACAATTTGTCGCGGCCAATAGTCAGACTAACTTCACCAAATGACCAGCTCGTATTACGCTGCCGGAACTGACCTGACTTTCGTCATGCTATCTGCGGCTGACGAGACCCGGCTTTTTTCTGAGTCGTCTGAGGGCAATGAAGAGTCCCGAGACTTTCTCATTCAGAACCATCTTCTCTTCGCGGCCATGCACGCCCGAAGACTCGCCAAGGGTCGGCTCCCGGAGCGAGAGGTAATTAGCGCCGCCAATTTGGCGCTGATGAAAGCGTTTAAGCTTTTTAACCACTCGCACGGGAGCCGTTTTACTAGCTATCTCAAACCCTTCATACAGGGGGAAATCTCGAAGCTTTGGAAGACGCATTTCAAAGACAGCCAAACGGATGCCATCACAAAAGACGTGGCCTGCCCGTCGGATAATCCGCACGAGTCAATTCAAGATGATGATTACGCTGAGTTCCTCCGGGATATGCTGGCGGAGTGCAAGGATGTGCTGAACCCCCATGAAAAGGAGATCATCAAGCTGCATTATCTCGAAGGAATCAATTTTGCGGACATCGCCCGCACTCGGGGAGTTAGTCGCGAAGCTGTCCGGGCATCGAATGAGCGCGCCCTTGAGAAACTAAAAAAAGCGTTTAAGAAACGCGGAGTCACCCAGTCAAAATGAACATACTTGCCCTCGATTTAGGAACAAAGACGGGTTGGGCCACGGGGCTCGACCGGGCCGGGACGTGGACCCTAATGACGCACAAAATGGTGACGGTGCAAGCGAAGGCGCGATTTGACCGGAGATGTGATGCCCGGATTCCTGAGCTTTACCGGCATCTCCAAGCCCTCCACAGAGTTCACGCGATACGGGGGATAGCTTTTGAGGACGTACAGTTCAGCTCCTCCACCATGCAAACCCAGCTCTGGGCGAGCCTCCGGGCGACGGTATGGCTTTTCGCAGCCCTGCATGGGGTTAAGATTGAATGTCTGGCCACGGGTCGGTTGAAACAGTTCGCCACTGGCCACGGCGGGGCGACGAAAGACATGATGGCCGCTTTCTTGGTAAAGAAACACCCGGAGAAATTCAAGATAGCTCCCGGCGGCGTGCTAGATTTGGATTCAGGACATAAAAAAGATGACAATGCTGTAGATGCCCTACACTTATATGAGTGGGCCGTTCAGACACTAAAAACATGAGCCAACTCCCGAAAAACTCAGTCGTCCTTTCGACAAAAGAGGTTGTCACGAGTCAGCAGGTTCAGTCGGTCTTGGAGATTCTGGCCGGGATTGAGCCTTTTTTGCTGGTGCCTTTGCGGCACGAGGACAGTGACCGTCCCGCAGACCTCGACGGCGGGGTGGCGTGTGGCGCTGCAACCACGTTCCTCAAGGCTACGAGTCGTTTGGACGCGATTCTCGACGACGAGAGCCGCTGGGGCATTAAGGGGCATAACGATGTGCAAAACGCCATTCTGCGCACGCAGGCGTGCCAGCAGACGTTTCTGGAACAGCAATCTCTTGCGGCTAAAGAAATCCGACGCCCCTCCTTTATCTACCGCCCGGCTGTTTATACCCACGACGGGCTATTCTACGCCGTTTGGGGTGACGCTGCCTCGCCGGATTGTTCCATCGCCGGGGCGGGAGAGACCCCCGAAGCCGCGCTGTTAGATTTCGATGCAGCGTTTAAGCGGGTGTCTTTGGAGCAGGTCACCTTCATTCTGGAACATCACACGGCTCCGCAAGAACCCATACCATCGACTCCATTAACGATAAAGCCCTCCCGTAAGAAAAAGATATGAACAACTGGACATTGCGAGAAATCGCTCTTCTTGGCTCGAATCTCAGCGATATAGATGTAGCTGAAAAAACAGGACGCTCCGCTGCTGCTATTCGGGGCAAGCGCCAACGTCTCGCTACCAAGACCGGCCCGGATGCCAAACCGACGACGTTCGACGAGGACAAGGAGCAGTCCAAGGGTGAACATTGGAAACGGGAATACGATTCGCTCCACTTGAAATACGAAAAAGCGGTGAAGGCCGCGAGCGTAACCGAAACCCTTGTAGATATGGCATCCGACCTTGCGCCGAAGAGCTACAATGCCCGGCCTTCTTTGGTGGTAAAGAAGAAGTCGGCGGGCTCCTCCCAATCAGCGGTTTTGCTGCTGACTGATACGCATGTCGGACAGGTGGTTGACCCCGACCAAACTTTAGGCTACGGCGGTTACAACTTTCCGACGTTTCTTGCGCGATTGAAGTTCCTCGAAGAAGGCGTTTCGTCCATCATGCGGGACCATACGACCACCAAGATTGATGAGCTGGTGCTCTGCATTGGGGGAGACATGATTGATGGTGCCCTCAATCACGGTGCCGAGGCAAAACAGAAGAACACACTGTTTCAACAGTTCTACGGCGCAGGTCACGCGATTGCACAGTTCATCCAAAACCTTGCGCCACAGGTGCCAAAGATTCGTATAAAGACGGTAGTCGGAAATCACTGCGTTGATAATCTCACCGAAATCTTTACCCGCCGGGGATGGTTGTCGGGAGCGTCTGTAATTGATTCTGATGAATGTCTGGGGATTTCCTTGGATGGAAAAGTTGCATGGCAACCAATCAAGTCCGTTGTTAGAGAAGCCCGCGTGGACCGAATGATTCGACTGAAAAACCGCCAGTTTGATTTTCGTGGAACTGAACACCACCGTTTCTACTTTAGACCAAAAGGGATGTCTAAGATGCAAGAAGCCCGATGGTCCGAGATAGCCGACTATCCCCATGAGATTGAGATTCCAGTTGCCGGAAATGGCGCAGGGAGCGGGAGCGGAGTTCCCGACGAATGCTTGGAACTAGTTGCGGCAGTCCTCACTGACGGGTCCATCTGCGTTGAAAATTCAAACGTAATCGTCTATCAAAAACTCTCGAATGAGTCTTGGGTTCAGGAGGCTTTTGAGAAGAGCGGACTGGAGTTTACCCGACGCCTCCGGGAACGCTTGGCTCCCCCGGAGATTTGTGGACGCCCGTGGAAAGGTAGCCCCGTGACCCATGAGGTTTCCTATAGACTTACTTCGGAGTCTGCCCGCACCTTTTTGAGTCTCACGGGCTGTAAAAAAGGAGAGCTACCAGAATGGGTTTGGAACCTGACCCGCCTCCAATTTGAGAGATTTTTACATACGCTGTTGTTGGGGGACGGGACCGGGGTTAACACTGAAAGTCCCGTCCTATATGGAAAATCGAAACAGTGGCTAGGGGAACTTCAAGCCCTCTGTGCCTTGCATGGGTGGAAGTCAATTCTGGGATGCTATCAACCGAATAACACCAACCCAAACCCCCAATACCGGCTATCGCTAGGCCAAACAAAGTGGGTGACTCTGGGTTGCGCCGCTCTCCGGGAATACGAGTCTGGCACCGAGGAGACCGTGTGGTGTGTCTCTACGGAAAGTGAAAATTTTTTCTGTCGTCGGGGCGGAATCAGTTATTTCACGGGAAACACTCGCTGGCAAAATCAGCACAAAATGCCCACGGAGAATCGCAATTCAAATCTTGACCACTTTTTGTCCGCCTACGTGCAGGCGCTCACGAAAGACATCGCCAATGTTGAATGGACGCTTGATAAGCAGCCTTTTGCAATCTTCGATGTGCAGGGTTTCGTATTTCACCTGTCTCACGGCGACCATCTGCGGGGCGGGGACAAGGCATTAGGAGTGCCAAACCACTCCGTCGGGCGCATGATTTCATCTACCACGCAACTGCTTCACAAGCACGGGCAGGTCTCCCCGCACTATTATCTGACTGGGCATCTTCACCGGGGCATTGTCCTCCCGCACGCAAAGGGTTCCTTTATCGTTAACGGAGGTTTCCCCGGACTCGATTGTTATGGCCTGATGTCGGGCTTCTCGCCCGTGGACCCCGCGCAGACTTTCTTCTTTGTGCATCCCAAGTTCGGGAAAACAGCGACGTATGAGATTTCACTCAAGTTCGCGGAGGTCGGCGGAACTCCCCCCTACGAAATCCCCGGCGGATTTGACCTTGTGTAGCGTTCCGCTGCACGCAGTTTCTTTGCAAAAATAAATGTTTGACAAATCACTGCCCAGAACCTACGCTATCCTCATGTCAACCATCCTACTTATCATCGCCTTTGCGCTCTACGGAGCCGTCCTATTTGCAGCCAGTGTCCTCGCCTCGTGCCTGATGCTTGGAACCCGGCTGTCGGAGTCCCCCCGCCCGGACGACATTGAGAAGTCGTAGCCCGACCCCCTGCCAAGGGAAAAGCCGTATTGGGAAACCAATACGGCTTTTTGCTTGACAGAAGAAAACCCCGATGGTAGGGTCCGCTCTATGAAAAAACTATTGCTGTTCCTGTCCCTGTTGACGACATCCTTGCACGCAGCCCGCCTTGAATGGGATGCCTCCCCGACCCCCACCGTCATTGAATATTGGGTCTATGATAATTCGGTGGCATCTACCGTAGGCAGCACCAAGATAGGGACTACCCCCAGCTCGGTCCTCACTTTCCCGCTCCCGCCGCTCGACGGGCTGCCCCACTACTATCACGTCACCGCTTGGACCGGCTTTCTTGAAAGTGATCCCTCAAATATGGTCGCGGGGCCGCTTCGTCCGGCCCCCGTCACAGACCTTCGTATGAACCCCTGATTCTCTAACCCCAATAAACAAAAAGGGCCGTAACGATTTCTCGTTACGGCCCCGTTGCTTATGGGGTCGGCGCAGTCAGCTCAATGCGAGCGGACAGTTCTGCCATCGCATTGCCGAGCGCAGTCACCGCAAGCGCGGCATCGCCGACGCGGGGCGCGACGCTGGGGTCAACGGTGCCGATAAGGCGGTCCACATCGGCTTGCAGGTCTTCCAGCTTGGCGTTGGCGACGCGAATGGAGGCTTCGAGGTTATCTAGTTCAATCATGTTTTCTCTTTGGTTGGTTGCTTGTTGAATCCGCACCCTCCGAATCGCCATTGCGAGGTAAGAGAATGCGAAAGTGGCGAGAAAGGCGTCGAGCGCGGTCATACAACCACCTTTCTCAAAGAGTTTAGGATGCGTCCCTGACCCGGAGCAGGTCCGCTCGTGGGCGAGGACGGTTCCAAGCTGTCAATACGCGCCGTGG
>Ga0163153_10002170_pt1 | contig 29331 bp, 29 predicted proteins | sample OliLakLV19MP6IB1_FD_148629 | JGI IMG/M metagenome (GOLD analysis project Ga0163153, IMG submission 148629) | Freshwater microbial mat bacterial communities from Lake Vanda, McMurdo Dry Valleys, Antarctica - Oligotrophic Lake LV.19.MP6.IB-1 | ecosystem: Environmental > Aquatic > Freshwater >...
CCACCATTTTGCCCAAATCGCGGGCGGTGGAGCGGTTACCAGGGTTCAGCCCGGCAGCATCGGCAAACCGACTGTTGCTCATGCCCAATTCAGCGGCCTTCAAGTTCATTTGTTTTACAAAAGCGCTGCTACCACCCGGCCAGTTACGCCCTAATGCGGTTGCTGCCCGGTTTTCTGAAGACATGATGGCGATCAGCAGCAAGTCTTTACGGCTGAGTTTGCCACCATAGGCCAGCCTCGAGCCGGTTAACTTAATGGCGTCGCGGTCTTCCTTGGTGATGGTGAGCATCTCATCGAGTTTTTGTCCGCCGTCGATAACCACCATGGCGGTCATCAACTTGGTGATTGAGGCTATTGGTCTGATGGTGTCGAGGTCTTTACCGTAAATAACATTGCCTTGTTGATCGGTGACCAGGGCAGATGCTGATTGCAGGCCTGGGTTGCCTTTGAGGTCGGTGAAATGCCGGGTTGCTGCCTGGCTGGGAACACTGGCTGCGAAAACCAGCGCAACCGTAGCGATAAAGCTGAGTCGGTTCTGCATCTTTCTCTCCTTCCCTGTTTTTTGTTCTGGCCTGTTCCGGCCCTGTTCCGGCCACGTCCCGACCTTATGTTCCGCATTCTATACTCTTCTTTAGCTTTCTGTGAATAGGCTAATGATTTTTCACAATAAATGATTTCAAATTTTGCCCCGGATGGGCATATTGACGCATGAATTCGAATTAAAGGGATGACGGAAAATGTACCTAAACCGTATTTGTTTCTACTTCGTAGTGAGTTAAGAAATCAAACTTTAAGCCCACCACAGGAATACTGAACCATGATGCTAGGCCTGAAATGCAGCGGTTGCGGAGCTGAGTATCCAGCCGATACCCTGATAAACCTGTGCCCGGTGGAGCAGCGGCCGGCAGAAATCATCATTGACTTACCGCGTTTGCAGCGGGAGCAGCCCGATCTGGCCTGGTATCACCCTGAGCGTCATGACCTGTGGCGCTTCGGTGGTTTGTTGCCGTTGGATATCAACCATCCGGAAGAGCAGAAATCAATCGTCAGCCTGGGCGGGGGTTATACCCCTTTGCTGGATTATCGGGACCATCCCTGGCGCAGCAATATGGCTTCAGCCTGGCGGTAAAAGATGAAGGCAAGGCGCATTCGGGCTGTGGCGTCAATCCAATGCAGAGTTTCAAAGACCGTGGCATGGTCATGACCGTTTCCATGGCCAAGTGGCATGGTCTGGAGCGTCTGGCCGTGCCCACGCAGGGCAATGCGGGTGATTCACTGTGTGCTTACGCCGCAGTGGCTGGCATGTCGGCCGTGGTAGCCATGCCGTAAGATACGCCTTTACCCATCCTGGGGCGCGTGGCGGCGCTGGCACATGCCAGCGAGAAGTTTCATTTGCTGACGGTGAAAGGAACCATACGGGAAGCGGGTGCATTGCTGAAAAAGGATTGGATTCCACAAGGTTGGTTCAGTGTGGCGACATTCCAGGAACCTGGCTGGCGCATCGAAGGCAAGAAAACCCTGGGTCTGGAGTTGGCCGAGCCGGCGCAGCCGGGTGATGCATGGCAACTGCCGGATGTGCTCATCTATCCCACCGGCGGTGGTACCGGTGTACTGGGTATGTGGAAAGCTTTTCAGGAGCTGCAAGACCTGGGCCTGATTGGCTCCAAACGGCCGCGGATTATCTGCGTACAGGCCGAAGCCACCCAACCCTTGGTAACCGCTTTTGCTGCCGGGCTTGATGATACGGTTGCGGCTGAAGCCGGTAACACACTGGCCTATGGGCTGAATGTGCCAGGTGGAGTAGGGCATTTCAAGGTGCTTGATATCATTCGCCAGAGCGGCGGCATGGCAGTGGCCGTTAGCGAAGCGGATATCCACGCAACGCTGTCACAGCTCTGGCAGGACAAACGCTGGTGGATTTGCCCTGAAGGCGCAGCTTGCCTGGCGACTATTCCAGCCTTACTGGATCATGGCCAGATCAGGGTCGGCGATGAAGTGGTGGTATTCAATACGGGTTCGTTGGAAAAATACCTGCCCGATTTACGCCATTTGTTGTTTTGAAAAGATCCTGACCAACGGACCAGCGAGGCAACCAATAAAATGTCACTTCTTCCTTTGCAACTGGATACGCATGACGCTAGGTTACCCATCGTTTATTCTTTTCGCCGTTGCCCTTATGCGATCAGGGCCCGCATGGCGCTGCGCTATGCGGGCATTGTCTATGAACTGCGCGAAGTGTTGTTGAGTGCCAAACCTGCAGCCATGTTGCAGGCCTCAGCCAAGGGCACCGTGCCGGTTATGTGCCTGCCGGACGGGCGCATCATTGATGAGAGTATCGATGTGATGGTCTGGGCCGTGCAGCAAAATGTGCAGCAAAGCGAAGATCCACAAGATTGGTATCCGGATGAATTGCACCAACTGACAGAGGCCCTGGTCAATGCCAATGATCAGGAATTCAAAACCCATCTGGATCATTACAGATACTGGGAACGGTTTCCGCAGTATACGCAAAGCCACTATCGCCAACAGGCAGAAGTTTTTCTGCTGCAGTTGGAAGAGCATTTGTCGCAAAGCCGGTTTTTGCTCGCTCAACAATCGACACTGGCCGATGTGGCCATTTTTCCATTTGTGCGACAGTTTGCTTTTGTTGACAAGTCCTGGTTTGATCAGGCTCCCTACGCAAAGCTGCAAGCCTGGTTACACGGCTTGTTACAGTCCGATCTGTTCCTGCAGGTGATGCAGAAGCAGCCTTTTTGGCAGCAAGGCGATCCGCCGGTGTATGTAACCCATGAGCAGAGCTGAAGTGCAGTCCGAATCGCTTTTTGAAGTCGTTACAGCGGGTAATCCCGAATCACCCTTGCTGTTTTTTATTCACGGCTGGCCGGATGATGCCAGTTTGTGGCGCAAGCAATTCGCGGTTCTGAGCGAGCAGTTTTATTGTGTTGCGGTCAATCTGCCCAACTTCGGCGCTGTGCCGGTTCGATCGGGTGGCATGGATTTTCCCGCCTTGGTGGCAGGCCTGGCTGCGGCCATTCGACAGCATCAGAAAAACAATGCGCCGGTCAGCCTGGTGACGCATGACTGGGGCGCTTATACCGGTTATTTATTACAACGCACGCACCCCGAGTTGATAGCCCGCATGGTGGCGATGGATGTGGGTGGTCATGCCAGGCCGGGTAGCGTCAAGGAAGTGCTGTTTATTCTCGGCTATCAATGGACGCTGGTTTTTTGCTGGTTGATTGGTGGCATTGTGCCACCGCTGGGGAACGCATTGTCACGCGCTCTGGCCAGGCTGATTCAAGTGCCTGAACGCCAGGTGGCGCGGTTGAAATCGAGATTCAACTATCCCTATTTCTATTTCTGGCGCGGAATGTTCCTGGCGCATTGGAAAGGTAGTTTGTTGGGTTATTACCAACCGACTTGCCGCGTGCTTTACCTTTTTGGCCAGGGCAAACCGGTGATGTTCCACTCACAACGATGGTTGAAAATTGTTCTCGATAGCGGTGGGCGCTGCCAGGGCATAGACGGGGCCGGACACTGGTTTATGGAAACGCATGCAGACATCGTCAACCGAGCGATTGCTGAGTGGTGTGGGTCGAACAGTCCGGAGCACTAAACCCGATCAGGCCTTCCCGTTTGCATAATACGTTGCGTAGCGGCCACCAAAGCCTGAGTAATCTCGGCTTCATGTGAGGAATGGCCCGATTTTGGTGCGATCTCCCAGTCCAGTTCAGGCCAGGCGGCAGCCAGGTCCAACAGGCTTTTGACCGGACAGACGATGTCATAGCGGCCATGCACTGCGAATGCAGGAATGGCTCGAATGCGCGAGACATTGGCCAGCAGTTGCGTGTCAGGTTCCAGCCTCACATTGCGAAAATAGTGGGCTTCCAGGCGCGCCACGGCCCAGGCAGTTTGCTCCTCGGCAAATTTTTCGCTGAATTCAGGATTGGGCAGCAGCGTGCAACAGGAGCCTTCGTAGACTGCCCAGTGTTTGGCAGCTTCCAGCGCTAATTGCTGATCGTCACCCGTCAATCGTCGCCAATAAGCTTCCAGCAGGTCATGACGTTCTTCGGTCGGAATGAATTCGGCAAAAATTTTCCATAGCTCCGGCTGAATGAAGCCAACCCGATTCAGCCACCAGTCGATTTCCTCATTACGCAGCATCCAGATACCTCGCAATACCAGGCTTTTGCAGCGCTGTGGATGTTGTTGCGAGTAATACAGCGAAATGGTTGAACCGTAAGAGCCGCCGAATACATGCCAGCGCTCAATACCCAGCGATTCGCGTAATTGCTCAATGTCCCGCGTGGTATCGGCCATGCTGTTATTGCTGAGTACACCCACCGGGCTGGAGCGGCCGCAACCGCGCTGGTCAAACAGCACAATGCGGAAGTGCTCAGGATCAAAAAAGCGCCGGTCAAATTCAGTACAACCCGCGCCCGGCCCGCCATGCAGAAATAGCACGGGTTCACCTTGTGGATTGCCGCACTGTTCCCAGTAAAGCCGGTGAGGCTCGTCAACGATCAGTTCACCGGTGGCAAAGGGTTCCAGCGGTGGGTAAAAATATTTATTGGCCATGTGCGTGTCCTTCGCTCGCGTTCAAGCCAAAACAGTTTTGCGGTTCCGTTTGGCGGCGACTGCAGATTTTAGCCCAGGCAGAAACCCGTTGTTTCAACAAAATGAGCAACACAGGCATAAATAGTTTTGACCACCCCGGACATCTGGTCATAGAATAGCGCCTGCCTTGGTTTGGAATACGAAAAATGGATTGTCCGAAATGCAGTGCGAGTATGGAAGAAGTTTCCTATAGCGGGACAGCGGTTGACCGCTGTACGGGTTGTAGGGGTTTATGGTTCCAGACCGGGGAACTCGATCGCTTGCGCAATGATGAGTGGATGGCCGATTTCATTCTCGATGAAGGTAGTGCCAAAGTAGGCAAGGAATTCAATCGTATCCACGCCATCCAATGCCCGGAGTGCGGTCGGCGGATGCTGGAGCAGTCCGATGCCGACCAACCTCACATCGTTTATGAAGCCTGTCCCGACGGACATGGCACTTTCCTGGATGCGGGCGAGTTTACCGACCTGGTGCACAAGACCTTCTGGGATCGGTTTAAGCGCAAGCACTGAGTTAGTGCTCTTGGTGGTGTTTCTGAGCGGGTGAGCGAGACATGGCCGGTGGCTGGAGCCGCGATGGTGCGGTACAGGATCAAATCGACGCCAGCGTTGATGATGCAGTGCAGCGGGCGCGCAGCCGCCTGCCTAAAGGGCGCAGCCTGAGCCATTGCGAACAATGTGGCGAATCCATACCTCAGGCACGCCGTGAAGCAGTTCCCGGCGTGCGCTACTGCATCGTGTGCCAGGAAGTAATGGATCGTGAGCAGGCCAATGCCGGCGGCAGCAATCGCCGCGGCAGCAAAGACAGCCAGTTACGTTAATTAGCCTGATCGCCCTTTTGTTGCTCAGCAGGCTGAGCACCGTTTTCCTTTTGCAGCCGTTTCAGCGCCTTGTCGCGAACCGAATAGTCAGACTCAAAGCCATCGCCAAAGGTGTAAACATAAAGCGTTGCATAGCTGAAAAATACCGTCAGCACCAGGGCGATTTCCAGTGCTTTCACGCCAGCGGCAATGCCGGTGCCTATGGCCACCAGTATGAACAGGGCATCAAAGGTTTCCTGCAATGCGCGCCGGAACTGTACCCCGGCCACTATGCCAGCGAGGCTGAAAGCCAAGGCCAGGCTGTGCTGCACGACCAAAACTATGGCAGCAACAACGCCAGGCAAAACCAGCACGGTCTCATCCAGCGAATGATCTGCTGAGTTAACCTGGTGTATGCCTTTGTGTACCCACGAAACCGGCAGCATCAGCAGCCAGACACCAATCAGGGTAATGGTCAGAATGCGGGCATAGCCCAGGCGATCAAATTCACCGGTGGTGCGGAACAAGGTTTCGACTATGGCAATGTCTTCGCCGCTCATAGGGTGCTCGGTAACGTTTGCAACGGTCAGGTCGCCGCTTTCCGCAAGCTCGGTTACACCGCCTATAGGTAGCTGTGAGGTGAAGCCAGGAAACACGATAGCCATGCCGATGATCAGAACGGCACAGACCAGGTGGTAAAGCAGCAGTTTGCGAAAAAGCCGCAGGCCGGCAGAGCGTCGCTGCTGGCGCGGTTTGGCGCTCATTGGGTTAGCCGGAATCTGTGGTGGCTTCGGTGATTCGGTCATCTGCCTATGGTCCTGAACTTTTCACCCAGCTGGGATTGTACTGCAATCAGTCGCTTTGTTTGGGCCTGATTAAAACCGGTCAAAAAGAAAAAACCCCACCCAATAATACATTGGGTCGGGCTTTTGCTTAAAACTATGACCAGCTGTCAAGGAAGCTCTGAGGAGTCCAGGATGGATTTATTCAGAGCTTTATTTACTAAAAGCGGGTCATGAACTCCACACCCCAGTAAGCGGGATCATTGACGAAGGCTGTCAGGTTGAGGAAGTTGATACCACCTTCAACATTGGTCTCATCAGTAATGTTCCGTCCCACCAAAGCGAAGTCCATGCCACTGTCGGTGCGGTAACCGGTGCGTAAACCGCCCAGCCAGCGTGCATCCTGTACGAACTCAATTGAGCGGTGCAGGAACAGGTTGGATTCATCCCGGTAGTTCCAATCGGTGTTGAAGTACAAATCGCCATTACTGATGGGGTATTTGTATTCAGCGATCAGGTTGAAAATCCATTTCGGTGTGCGCGGCAAGGGGTTGCCATCGATAAACACTTCAGTTACCGGGCCGAAGAACCCCTGGCGGATACCTGCTATCGGATCCAGGCCGGTACAGGTTGGCGCTGATCCGCACAGGTCATCTTTCAAGCCAGGATCGTCAATTTCAGTGTCGTTGTAACTGGCATTGGCCGAGAAGAACAGGTTTTCGCTGATCAGGATATCGAATTCAGTTTCCACACCAAAACCATTGACTTGATCAGCATTCAACAACTGGTTGACGTTGCCTGCACCACCAGTGGCGGTCAATTGTTGATCATCGTTACGGTAGGAATACACCGAAGTGTTCCAGCGAGCCCGGTCTTCAAACAACTGCGCCTTGAAGCCGATTTCTGTAGACAGAGTGGTTTCGGTATTCGCAGAGCTGACAAAACCGAAGCGGCCCAATGTCACAGGCCCGCGAGAGCCGGTAGCAACACGGCCATACCAGGTCCAGTCTTCGCTGGCATGGAAATTAAGCGCCACGTCCCAGTTGAAGAAGCTATCGGAAACAGAGATCGAACCCGGTGCCACAAATCCACCCGGGTTAGCTGATCCAACTTGCAGGTCCTTGTCGTCATCGGTCCAACGACCGCCGACAGTCAGGGCCCAGGCTTCACTGAAGGTGTACTCGGTTTGTCCGAATATGGCCCATGATGTGGTTTGTTGGCTGACAATTGCGGATGCCCCCGGGTTAAGGAAATCCCGGTTCAGCAGGTCAAAATCTTCATCGAAATAATACAGGCCGACCTGCCAGAACAAATTGTCATTGGTCGCTGCCAGGCGGAATTCCTGGGTCAATTGTTCCAGGTCATCCAGGCCGTCGCCGGTGGCAACGCCGAAAAATACCTGCTTGCCCAATTTGCCAATGTCGTTGAAATTAAAAGACGTCTCGCCGCCATCAACGTCGGCGCTCTGGAAATTGTCGACCTTGTCGTAACCGGTAATCGAGGTGAACGACAGGTCGTTGGCAAACAGCCATTCCAGGTTCAGGGCGCCGCCGTATTGGTCCAGCGTCAGGTCAGCAACCTGGTTATCGTTGCTGGCGATCCTGGGGTTGAATCCAGGCCGCACGCCGCTGCTGCCCAGCGCGATGGCGTTGGCATAGAACACATTGGGATCACTGCCATCCTGGTTGAATCCGTGCAATTTCAGATTGCCGGAAAAGTTGTCTGAAAGCTGCCACAAAAACTGCAAGCGCCAGGCAAATTCTTCAAATCCGCCAAAATCATCGCCCGGGCCATTGACCGTGTTGTCGATCCATTTGCCACGCTCCTGGTATTTCAGCGAAGCGCGCATTGACAGGGTGTCTGACATTGTGAAGTTGCTGGCACCTTCAGCGGTGAAGGTCGAACGGGAACCGTAGGAAGTGGCGAAATAGCCTTTACGTTCGTCACTGGGTTTCACCGAATCGATTTTGATGGCGCCGGCATTGGTGTTGCGACCAAACAGCGAACCCTGTGGACCTTTCAACACCTCGACACGCTCTATGTCAAACAATGGAATACTGCGTAAGGTATTGTTTTCGTAAGCTATATCATCAAATATCATCGCCACCGGCTGGTTGGCGTTGACGTCAAAATCGATATTACCCATGCCACGCAGATAAAAACGCGGCTGGGTACGGCCATTCGAGGTTTCGATATTCAGGCCAGGCACGCGTGCTGCCAAAGCACGGATATCCTGGGCACCACTGAGGTATTCGCGTGCCAGTTCGCCGGAAATGGCGGACACAGCAGCAGGGACGTCGGTTAGCGTTTGCTCACGTTTTTGAGCGGTTACCAGGATTTCTTCAAGTACCAGCTCCTGAGCTACTACCAGCGGGCTTAACAAAGCGCCGGTGATAGCCAGTGTTAGTGCATTTTGATTAAAAGTGCCTTTCATTGTTATTCCCCACGGATGAAGTGGGGAAATTATATCTGGTATCACCAATGGCTAATAGCAACCGTTCAGGGGCTTATCCAACCGGCTTCCGCCAGAACGGTCAGCAGGCCGGCTTGCACGCTCAAACAGGTGTCCTTGTTTTGCCACCATTCGGCAGGCGAATGGGCGTCGCCCGAGACACCACCGCGGCTCATGGTCACCGCCGGGATGCCCAAGCGTGGCCCAGGACGGGATGCGGATTGGCACTACCAAAGGCGCTCCAGGAGTGTCCGCCCGGACCCTGGAACACGATGCGGTAGCGGTACGAACCCACCCCGCCATAGGCCAGCCTCTGGGTATCGCCACCGTCAACCGCAATCAAAATATTTGTCACCATCCTGGCGCAAGGTGACATCGGTTCCTTCGGCGAAAACGGTATCCAGGTGAGCGAGAATTCAGGCATGAGTGGTCTCAGTAGTTAAGCCGGAATATTTTTTCATATCACCAAGCTCCGCATAGCCGATGGCTTGCCTTTGTCTTGATTGTGCCCTGCCAAGCTGGATAACATGCCGAGCGCCGCTATCGGCGCGCTGTGAAATCCCTACGTGGCAAAATTCATGCAGATTCCGACCAGCCGTTTTAACAGCAGAAAATATTCTGCTTTGTTGCACTATTTGGCAACGGTTGTAGGGTTGCTGGCCAGCTCCATTTTCATGGGCTTGCTGCAAGCTGCAGATTCAACCCAAGCCGAAGTTCAGCGCAGTGTGCACAACGATGTTTGCATCATACTGTTGCATGGCCTGGGCCGCTCATCTATGTCCATGAAGGGGGTGCAATGGCGCTTGGAAGAAGCAGGTTACCCGGTGGTGAACAACAGCTATCCCTGGCTGGGTAGAAGCATAGAAGAGATTGCGCCGATCGCCATAAATGAAAGCCTGTCTCATTGTACTGAGATGGGCTTGTCCAAGATCGGCTTTGTGACTCATTCGCTGGGCGGTATCCTGCTGCGCCAGTACCTGGAAGAAAATACCATAGCAGGCTTGGGCAGGGTAGTGATGCTGGCACCACCTAACCAGGGGTCGACTATGGCTGATCAGCTGGTTGCCAATGGCATGCTTGAGCCTCTGTTGCCCCAGCCAGCTTATCAGTTGGGTACCGATGAAAACTCCGTTCCAAAGCGACTGGGGACGGTAAATTTTGAACTGGGTGTGATTGCAGGTAACAACACCCGTGTCTTGCTAGCTCCGGGGCTGGACGATTTAGCCAATGACGGCACGGTTGCTGTCGAAGAAACCCGTGTAGCAGGCATGCAGGACTTTATCGTGCTGCCGGTCGATCATTCCTTCCTGATGTGGCGCAGCGCGGTTTTGGACCAGATTGTGCTGTTTCTGGGCCAGGGTCGGTTTGATCACTCATCTGAGAGTAGCCCACAGCAGTAGGCCGCTGCTGTCAGCGGTCGCCCCAGCGGTCGTTCTATTGGTTGTGATGGGGCGTCCCGATACTTACTGATGCAACACAACCAGTTTAGGCAGGGGTAGCGAGTTGAACTCGCAGGAAGTGGCCAGGGTGTAGGCTCCCATCATGTTGCCGACCACCAGATCGCCGATCTGCAGATTCGGCAAATCACCTTCCTCAAGAATTACGTCAATGCTGTCGCAGGTTGGGCCGGTCAGAACACCGGTGCTGGTTGTTCCATCATCGCTGAATAAGGTCAGGGGGTAGTGAGTATGATCATAAATCTGCCCGCTGTATGATCCGTACAAGCCGTCATCCAGGTAGTACCAATTGGCTGCAATTCTTTCGGCGCGACCGACTACGGTACTGATGGCAGTGATGCAGGGCGCGCTCAGTACCCGGCCGGGTTCGGCGATGATGCGAACGCTTTCGGGGTAGTCCGCCAGGGCTTCCACGATGGGGCGACAGTATTCAACCAGGTCCAATCCGGTACCTGCATAGTCGGCCGGAAAACCACCGCCGATATCCAGCACACGCAGTTTGCCAGAGCCCTCCAGGCCGCCATCGTCAAAATATTGGCGGCATTCCTGAATGGCTTTTACGTGCGCATCGGTATCCAGACACTGTGAGCCGACATGGAAACTCAGGCCGATGACTTCTATGCCCAACCGCTTGGCTTCGGCCAGCATCATGGGAATATTGCGTGGCGCGCAGCCAAATTTGCGTGACAGGTCGCTGTTTACCTGCTTGGCGCGAAAAGAAACGCGCAACAACAACCGGGCGGTGCCAGCGTAAGCCTGAAACTTGGCCAGTTCGTCAGGGTTGTCCACCACGAAAGTGCTGCAACCGAATTCCAACGCATCGCGAATGTCCTGATCCCGTTTGATCGGGTGGGTGTGGATGGTCTGCTTCGGATCCGCGCTGATTTGTTGCATCAACTGGATTTCGCCGGTGGTGGCAATATCAAAGTTGGCTCCCTCGGCTTGCAATACCTTTAATACCGGCACGGCGGGCAATGATTTGATGGCGTAAAACAGTTCTACACCTGGCAATGCGGCCTGCAAAGTTCGATAGGTAGTTCGCAGCACGGCACAGTCCAGCACCACCAATGGTGAGCCATGTTCTTCAACCAGCTTGCGATAAGGGGCTTCCGCCTGCTTGTTCTTGATGGTTACGACATTCATAAAACCATACTCCAAAGTGGTACTGAAACCTGCTTGGAATTATGCAGGAAGCGAAAAAAGAGGCGGCATTTTAGTCAAACTGCGCCGGGACGCAAGCGTTTTTTTCTTTGTTTTTTCTCAAGCGCCATAGCCTGATCATAACAAAGCAGTTGGCGGCTGCCGAACTGCCATCTATGATGTGCCGCTGAACCAACAGGAGTGCAGGGACATGTGTGCAAAGACCGCTTTTTCCAATTGTGCCAGTCGTTGTTTGAGTTTGACCGGGATGTTTGTATTCTGGGCCATTTTAAGCTCTGGTGCGTGGGCAGCCACTGCGGATGAGACTTTGATCGCTTTGCTGGACGAATTTCTGGCAGGCGCCTCGCGCAATGATATCGCAGCGCATGAACGATTCTGGTCTGATGATCTGGTTTATACCTCGGCAACGGGTGCGCGTTTCGGCAAGGCCGGGATTATCGGCCCCATGCAGGATGGAACTGAAACACCCGACGATGAAGAGGCCATGGTGTATGGTCGCGAAGCACTACTGGTGCGTGTTTATGGCGATACCGCAGTGATTACGTTTCGACTGGTGGGTACCCCGCAGTCACAACCGGCATCGGTAAGCAAATATTACAACACCGGAACATTCCTGTTGCGTGATGGTGAATGGCGGGCGATTGCCTGGCAAGCCACGCGGATACCAGACGAAGCCTGATGTCGCGGGCTATCAAGAAATTGTTTCCCAAATTGAAACATTGCTATAACACCGAAGACTTTCGTCAAAGAGCCAGACGTAAATTGCCAGCGCCGATTTTTCATTACATCGATGGTGGGGCAGATGATGAGGCTACTTTGCGGCGCAATACCGAGTGTTTTGAAGGCATAGACCTGGTGCCACGCGTGTTGGCAGGCGTGGACAAAGTGGATTTGTCAGCCAGGGTGTTGGGTCGCGAACTGCAGATGCCAATGTTTTTCTCACCAACCGCCATGCAGCGATTGTTTCATCACGAGGGTGAACGTGGCATCGCTGCAGCCGCAAAACAGTTCGGAACGATGTTTGGAGTTTCAACCATTGGTACGCGCAGTATTGAAGAGTTGGGCGGCTATACCGGCACCCCCAAGCTGTTCCAGATCTATGTTCATAAAGATCCTGCGCTCACCACCAATTTGATTCAGCGCTGCAAGCAAGCCAAGTTCGATGCCTTGGCATTGACTGTTGACACCATTGTGGCCGGTAATCGTGAGCGGGATTACCTCACCGGCATGACCACGCCGCCCAAACTGACTTTGCGCACCTTGCTGAGTTTTGCTGCCCACCCGGTTTGGACCTGCAATTATGTGTTTCGCGAACCTTTTGATCTGCCCAATATTTCTCAATTCGTAGCTGCGGGGTCCAGCGTTAAATCGTCCATCCCTGATTACCTCAACAGCCAGATGAAGCGTTCCATTGGTTGGGATGATGTGGCTGCCATGATCAGCGAGTGGGGCGGCCCGTTTGCCATCAAAGGTGTAATGTCGGTCGATGATGCCCGCCGCAGTGTTGCGGCTGGTGCCAGTGCCATCATGGTTTCGAATCACGGTGGCCGACAACTGGATGGCTCACGCGCTCCATTCGATCAGTTGGAGGCCATTGTCGAGGCCGTAGGTGGCCAGATTGAAATCATTCTGGATGGTGGCATACGCCGCGGCACGCATGTATTGAAGGCCTTGTCGCTGGGTGCAACGGCCTGTTCAGGCGGGCGCTGGTATCTGTATGCCATGGCGGCTGGAGGTGCTGCAGGTGTTGCGCGGGCTTGCCAGTTGATGCGTGACGAACTGGAGCGGGATATGTATTTAATGGGCTGTCGCTCACTCAAGGAGTTGAAGCCCGAGATGCTGGCACGACGTTCCTTCTGAGTTGTGCGGAAAAACGCGGGGAAATCTCCGATTTATTCAGAGCTTGATTAATTATCATCAACCTCAAGTTGTCCGCTGAGCCTGCGCCAGATATGTGACCAGCTCATGCCGATTGCCAGCAGGGTGGCCACGGCGAACAAAGACAACCAAACAATGGAATTGGTTGAGTCTGCGCGTACCAGGCCCATATCAGACAACAGCCAGAGACTACCAGCTATCAAGGCCGCGCCGAGTACCGTACCCATGGTGCCGAGACTTTTGCCGGTGGCGGCCAGGTAAGCTGCCCAACCTGCCAGCAGGATGACGCCCACCAGAAAGTGCATGGCGCCCAGGTCCTGATCGCCGAAACTCCCAAGTACCCAATGCACAAAGGAAAAGCCACTGGGGTTATAGGTGGCAAATACCAGCACGATAGCGGCCAGCCAGCGCCACAGGAAGTCCGTAAAACCGAAGGATTTGCGGGCTTTGACCAAGTTTGATGTTGCCATCCGGGTGCTCCCTAGCTTTCCGTTCATCACTGAGGATTATAAGCGTCCATTATTCAGGTGGGGGAAAGCGTGCGCAATGGTCCAGCAGCCATTGGCGGAAAATCTTCACCTTGGGCAGATTAAAGTAGTGCGCCGGTGAAACAAAATAATACGACCAGTCGGTTTTAACCACCGTACCTATGGGTCGCACCAATCGACCCGCTTCAATATCCCGCACTACCAATGACCAGCGGCTGAGGGCAATGCCCTGGCCTTGTTCAGCGGCCATCAGGATGCTCAAAGAATCGTTCAGCAGGGGCCAGCGGCTTTCGCGGCCGCTTTCGCCCAAGACCCGGAACCAGGAGTCCCAAACGGCGCTTTCGACGAATAACAAATCATGGCTCTGCAAGTCCTGAATGGTTTCAACCGGGCCGATCTCGCGCAGCAGTTCCGGGCTGCAAACCGGCAATATCCAGTCATCCATCAGTTTTTCAGCTTTCAGGCCAGGCCACTTACCTGGCCCAAACCGAATGCTGGCATGAAAATCGGTCTGCTGAAAGTTGACCAGGCCATTATCCGCATTAATTCGCAGGTCAATTTCCGGGTAGGTATCGTAGAAGTCAGCCAACCGAGGCAGCAACCATTTCTGCAGCAGGGTGGGCATGATGCTGATGTTCAGCACGCCTTCGCTGCGATCCATACCTACCTTTTGCACCGCCTGACGCAGCTCTGCCAGGCCACGCTGTACACCGGGCAATAATTTCCTGCCGGCTTCGGTCAGCGTGATTTGCCGACCTTTGCGGTGAAACAAGGGTTGCATAAGCCTTTCTTCCAGTAAGCGGATCTGTGAACTCACAGCGGCCGGGCTCACATGCAGGGCTTCTGCACCCTTGGCAAAGCTGAGATGGCTTGCCACGGCTTCAAAAGTACGCAGGGCATTGAGTGGAGTAGTGGTCATAAAAATGTAATATTTCAATTAAGAAAAAGTTAATTGAGGGTGAGTTTATCCCGTTGGACCTGTTTTGTACAGATGGATAGAATGCAAGCCTGAAAACAGCTAAATAGAGTCGTTTTCAGGTTTTTGATTAGCCTGTTCAATAATTGAACCTATACAAATCAGTGGCGCATTTAGGCGCCGAAAGGAGATAGTTTATGTTAACCAAGTCCATACTGGATACCATCCGGGATGCAGCCGGCCTTGCTGCTTTTGCACCTGCGGTTCCGGCGGCAGAAGTGATTTCCGGCAAAGCAGCCAATGCCAGTAGCTATGATCATCACGCAGCCCTGGTTCGCCGTAACCGTCGTATGCGTCGCGCCGAGCGTAACGCAGTTCGTTCAAGTAGTGGCTGGACGGTGCGGATGTGGTGATGAATACAACTCAAGCTGATTGTTGTCAGCCATTCAATTAAAGGGGCCCTAACCGGGCCCTTTTTCTTTTGGTGCCGATTAAACTGGCCTGCTAAACCGGCCTCATTGAACTGCCAGCACAGCTTTACTCAGGCAGAACCAATGCCTTTATTCCAAGCGTCTTCCTGAGCCTCCAGCCTGCAGAGTATTTCCACCTGGCAGCATTTATACTCATGCAGCGCCCAAAATGAAAAAAATTCAATGAGAACAATGCATGGATAACGTAATGGTAGCCTTTTTATTTGGCGGACTCAGCGCTTTGTCCCTGCCTCTAGGAGCAGCCCTGGGCTTGTGGTTACGGCCAGGACTCAGGTTCACCGCAGCAGTTATGGCCTTTGGAGCAGGCGCTTTGTTATGCGCACTGGCCATCGAAATCGTCGTGCCTTCGCTGGAACATTTTCCCGATCAACCCATCACGGGCTTTGTCTGGCTGGCCAGCGGTGCCCTGTTCGGCTGCCTGCTGTTTATCGGGCTGGATCAACTGCTGTCGCGGATGGGTGGTTATCTGCGCAAAGCATCGACCATAGCCGCCAAGCTGAAACGCAGTAAAAAGCAGCATTACCGTAAAATGCTGGAGCACCTGTCTGTGGTTGACCTGATGTTGGCTTTGCCACCAGAGCAGATTCGCCGCGTTTTGACGGACATTGAAAAGCGGGTGTTTCAGGCCGGTGAGATCATTTCCCATGAAGCAGACCCAATAGATGCACTTTACCTGGTGGAGTCTGGCCAGGTCATGGTTTATCAGAATGGCAAGGAAGGCAGCGCTGATTCCAACGGCACATTGCTCGGCGCCGGTGAGGCATTTGGTGAGACCGCATTGATGCAAAGCGGGCGGAGCATACGGCGGGCTGTGGCTGTTGCTGATACCGTTCTGTGGGAAGTGCATAAAGACGACTTTGAAGAAATCGCTGAGGCGTCACCGGAATTAAGTCAGCGCCTGCGATTGTTGGCGGCTGAACCGCATCGTCACCTTGCTGCAGCAGAGATCAGCACGCAGCAGACCGAACACTGGCTGCAAGCGGCCAAACGAAATATTGACGCGGCCGTTAGCAACCCGACTGAAACCGAAGTCATACAGGCAGCCAATGCGCAACGAAGAGGGGGCAGCAATGTGGCTCTGGCCATCTGGTTGGGCATCGCGCTGGATGGCATACCTGAATCGCTGATCATTGGCTCCACCATGGAAGGCGCTACGGTCAGCCTGGCCCTGATCGGCGGTCTGTTCCTGGCCAACGTTCCGGAAAGCATGTCCAGTGCCGTGGTGATGAAGGGGCAGGGTGGAAAAACCTGGAGCATCATGTTGATGTGGACCGCTTTGATGGTGATGACGGCGGTAGGTGCAGCGGTCGGGCATATGTTTATTGCCGAAGCGCCGCGTGAACTGCAAGCCTTGCTGGAAGGCATGGCGGCTGGGGCCATGTTGGCTATGGTGGCACAAACCATGTTGCCGGAAGCCTATGCGCACGGTGGCTGGTTAACTGGATTAATGACAGTTTGTGGTTTTCTGGCGGCGATTTTCATGGGCACGCTGGATCAAGAAAAACGCGAGCTCAGCCATACCCTTGGCGATCACCCGGTGGCCATAATAGAAATCCATCGCCGCTTACCGACAGGCTGATCATGGCGTTAGCGGTGGCGCAAAATTGGTATGCAATCAGCACTTGCCCGAACGGTATCAGCTTGCTGTACGAGCAGCATGTAGACCCGGGTTTACGGTGCAATATCTGGCATGTACAGGGCCGTGACGGTGACCTGTTGATCGATTCTGGCCTGGGTCTGATGCCTTTGCGTGATGTTGTCGCCAAACTGGGCGATCGGCCCCTGATGGCGGTGGCTTCGCATACGCATTTTGATCACATTGGCAATCACCACGAGTTTGCCATGCGTTGTTGCCATCCGGCTGAAGCGGAGGTTTTGAGTTCACCCGATGCCGAGAGTACGGTATGGACGCAGTACCAGGGCCTGATGGGTAAAGACAATCCACTCAAGGCTTTGCCATATGAAGGTTTTGACTTTACCCACTACCGGGTCAAACCAGCTCCGCCCACCCGTTTGATTGATGAAGGTGATGAGCTGGACCTGGGCGATCGGCTGTTCAAGGTGTTTCATATGCCCGGACATTCGCCGGGGTCGGTTTGCCTTTACGAAGCAGCCACCAAGACCCTGTTTACCGGCGATGTGCTTTACGATGGCGAATTGCTGGATGCGCTGTATCACTCTGATCGCGAACAATACCGGGAAACCCTGGCCCGGCTGCAGGAAATCCCGGCAGAAACTTTTCATTGTGGTCATTACGCCAGCTTCGGTCGGCACAAGGCGCTGCAGCTGATAGCCAACTATATCCCTTCCAGGCGGAATTGAGTCAGTCAGCAAGCGGCTGAACCGGGCTGATCGCAGTGAAGGTCGCCGCGGAATTTCATGACAAATTTGAACGACAACGTCAAGATCGCGGACAATGCCGCTCTGCCCACAGCCGCCTGGTTTGAATCGAATGCATACTCAAAATTCCGCTTATCCCGATTCTTACTACGCCGCCAGCGCCAACCGGCACCTCCAACTACTGCCGCTGCGAGGTGAAGAGAGTGCCGATGTGTGTATTATCGGCGGCGGTTATACCGGGCTTTCCTCTGCCATTCACCTGGCTGAGCGGGGCTACCAGGTGGTGTTGCTGGAAGCCGAACGCATTGGCTGGGGTGCATCGGGACGCAACGGGGGCCAGTGCACTGTAGGTCAACGCCAGCCGCAGGAATACCTGGAAGAAAAATTCGGCCTGGAGGAAGCGCATCGTTTGTGGGAACTTGGTGTTGAAGCGGTAGACCTGGTGCGCGAGCTGATCAGCCGTTTCGGTATTTCCTGTGATCTCAAGCGGGGCAATCTGCAAGCCGCTGCCAAGCAAGGCGACGCTGAGTGGTATCAGGCACATGCCGAACGCATGCATTCAAATTATGGCCTGGAATGCCAATTTGTAGCGGGCGAGGAGCTGCATCATCTGACTGGAACCGACGTATTTCGCGGTGGGCTGGTGGAGTACGCCTCGGCGCATCTGCATCCCTTGAACTATGTTTTGGGATTGGCTGACGCGGCCCGTTCGCTGGGAGTACACCTGTATGAGCAGAGTCGGGTCACGAGCTATGATCAGGCGTCGCCCACCACCGTGCGGACGGCGCAGGGCAGCGTAAAAGCGCGCTACGTTGTGCTGGCTTGCAATGGCTACCTTGGGCGTCTGGAACCGCGCGTGGCGGGACGCATCATGCCGATCAATAATTTTGTGCTGGCCACTGCAGTGCTCAGCGCCGCACAGCAACAGCAATTCAATCCACAAGATCTGTGCATGTATGACGCCAGGTTTGTGGTCAATTACTGGAAGCTGACCGGCGATGGGCGATTCCTCTTTGGCGGCGGCGAGAATTACACCAAGCGCTTCCCGACCAATATCAAGAATTTTGTGCGCAGGTATTTTTTGCAGCTCTATCCAAGTGCAAAGGACCTGCGGATAGATTACGGCTGGGGCGGTACGCTGGCGATAACGATGAACCGTATGCCCAGTTTTGGCCGGCTGGAACCGGATGTTTACTACGCCATGGGATTTTGCGGGCATGGTGTGCAAATGGCCACGCTGGCAGGCAAGCTGATTGCCGAAGCATTAGCAGGAACAGCAGAACGCTTCGATGTGATGGCGAGGATTCCTTCGCCCTCTTTCCCCGGTGGAACCCTGTTACGCTGGCCTGGCCTGGTGGCAGGCATGCTCTTTCACGCGGTGAAAGACAGGCTGGGCCATTGAGCAGGCCCTGGCATCGCTGCCTGAAATTCCTGCTGCTTTCTAACTGAGAAACAATTTATGTCTATGGAAATTGCCCTGCTGAAATTCGTACATATTCTGGCCTTTGTTTATTGGCTGGGTGCCGACCTGGGTGTCTGGTACACCGGCTTCTATGCGGCGAACCGCAAACTTTCCGCAGAAACCCGCGTGACTGTCATCCGCATCCTGTTTGCTCTGGATATGGCGCCGCGTATCTGCATGACCCTGATGCTGGCCATCGGCATACACCTCAGTTACCGGATTGGTTATTTGCCGGTAGCGCCGTGGGTGATTTATGCCAGTTACGTGGTTTGCCTGTCTTGGATGGGTATGTTGCTGTATTTACATTACGGCAAAAAGAGCCAATTCCAGTTAGCGTTGACCCAGTTTGATTTTGGTTTTCGCCTGGCCCTGATTGCTGGCCTTTCGACCTATGCAGCGGTGTCCCTGTCGGGACAAAGCGGTGCGAGTGCAGATTTCATTGCCTGGAAGCTGTTGATTTTCGCCACCATGATTGCCTGTGGGTTGATGGTGCGCATCAAGCTCAAACCTTTAGGCCCGGCTTTTGCCAAATTGGTTGCCGGCAATCCCTCGCAAGCCGATGAGGACGCCATAGATCACAGCATTGCCGCCACGCGCCCATGGATGCTGGTGATCTGGGCAGGTTTGCTGCTCAGCGCTGCTTTAGGTCTGCATCTGGTCGGTTGATGCAGTCTGCAACAAACAGGGCTTTTTAGCTAATCGGGAATTTTGAAAATGTCAGAGCCATGCAATGAAGTCAACTGAGCAAAGTCTGGATCAAAAAGGACCTTTGCACGGCATCAAGGTGCTGGAATTGGGCCAATTGCTGGCTGGCCCTTTTGCCGGCTGCATTCTGGCTTATTTCGGGGCAGAGGTTATCAAAGTGGAACCCCCTGGCAGTGGTGATCCATTGCGGCGTTGGCGCGAACTGGACGAAAACGGCACCTCATATTGGTGGCGCAGCCTGGCGCGCAACAAGCAGTGTATTACCGCCGATATGCGCACCGAACAGGGTCGTGACCTGGTGCGCCAATTGGCCGAAAAGTGTGATGTGCTGCTGGAGAATTTCCGTCCCGGGGTGATGGAAAAGTGGCAACTGGGCCCAAAGGATTTCAAGGCCAGTAACCCCGGCCTGATTTATGCGCGCATTTCCGGCTATGGTCAGGATGGCCCCTATGCCAGCAAACCGGGTTTTGCCTCAGTCTGCGAGGGCTTTGGTGGCCTGCGTTACGTTAATGGTTTTCCGGGCGAAGCCCCGGTACGGCCTAATCTGAGCCTGGGTGATTCGCTGGCAGGCTTGCATACTGCCCTCGGCATAGTCATGGCTTGCCTGCACCGCGCCAGGAATCCGCAAAGTTTGGGACAGGTAGTGGATACCGCACTATTTGAAGGCGTGTTCAACCTGCTGGAAGGAGTGGTGCCGGAATACGATGGTGCCGGAGTGATACGCGAACCATCGGGTTCTACCATTACCGGCATCGTGCCCACCAATACCTATCTTTGCAAGGACGGCAAGTACGTGATTATTGGCGCCAATGGCGATTCGATTTTCAAGCGTTTGTGCGAGGCCATGGGCAGGCCTGATATGGCAGCAGATCCGCTCACCGCAGATAACGCCGGCCGGGTGCGGCACGAAGCGGAAATTGATGCGGTGATATCCAACTGGTGTGGTGAGCAGGATTCAGCCAGCGTATTGGCAGCGCTGGAAACAGCCCAAGTTCCTTCCGGGCCGATCTACTCGGTGGCTGATATGCTGCAGGATCCCCATTACCAGGCGCGGGGTTTGTTTGAGGAAGTGGCGGTTCCGCAGGGAAAACTGAAAATTCCGGCCATGGTGCCCAAGCTCAGCGGCACGCCGGGTTATACCCGGTGGGCTGGCCCGGAAGTAGGTGCTTACAACCAGCAGGTCTACGGTGATTTGCTGGGTTTAGCCGCAACTGAAATCGAACAACTGCAAGAACAAGGCATCATTTAGTATTTGCGCTACAACTGATCGTAAGGCATGGCGAAAGTATCTCCCTGCGTCATGTCGCCGCTACGGAGGCCCTGGTTGAACCAACGCTGACGCTGTTCCGAAGTTCCATGAGTAAAGGCATGTGGCACCACCCGGCCTTGCGTGCGTTGCTGGATGGTATCGTCGCCGATGGCGTTGGCAGCCACCATGGCTTCTTCAATATCGCCGCGGTCGAGATAGTTGCTGTTGTGGTTGGCCCATACGCCTGCCAGGTAATCGGCCTGTAATTCCAGCCGCACCGACCACTCGTTGAAGTCGCGCTGACCGCGCCTGGCATTCACTCGGTCGGAAATACCCAACAGGTTTTGTACGTGATGGCCTACTTCATGGGCGATCACATAAGCCTGGGCAAAATCACCAGGAGCCTTGAAGTCGCGCGCCAGCTCGTCATAGAAACCCAGATCGATATAGATTTTCTTATCCCCAGGACAATAAAACGGTCCCATGGCAGCTTCACCCATGCCGCAGGCCGTGTTGACCCGGCCCTTGTATATGGTCAACTGTGGTTCCTGGTATTGCGCGCCCTGTTGTCGGAATGCGGCATTCCATACATCTTCGGTATCGGCCAAAACTACGGTGACAAAATCATAGCGTTCCTGTTCTTCGGCGCTGGGTTGGTAATCCACTTCCGTGACAGTCGGTTTACCACCAATGACTTGCGATGGATCAACCAGGCCAAACATCCACAGGAAAAAACCGATCACCAGCAGCACCAATATGCCCTTGATGCCAAAGGTCCGACCCACCAGGTTTAATAGCATGCCGGCGCCGGCGCCACCACCGGCTGAAGCCTGGCGGCCACGGGCATCTTCTACATTGCTACTGCTACGGCGACCTTTCCATTTCATCTTGCCTGCTCCACGATTCAGTTTTGTTTGTCGGTTCTGTTTTGTCCTTGCTTTCGAATGATACTATTCGTGCATGAATAATGTGACAAAGTTAATAGCCTGCCTGAGTTTTATTAATTTCTTGCTGCCCAACGCGCTGGCCGAAGACAACGCTGGATTGCCACACGCTTTTGATGCGGGCTGGAAAGGTATGCAAACCTGCCAATTGTTGTATGAAACAGCAACGGTACGAGTAGGGCAATGTATCTTTCCGCCCGGAGTAGGGCACGAAAAGCACTATCACAACGCCCATTTCGGTTACGTACTGGAAGGTTCCACCATGCTGATCCATGACTCATTCGGGGAGCGTACGGCAATAACTGAAGCCGGCACCACCTGGAGCACCGCCCAGCGTGCGGTTCATCAGGCCATCAATATCGGCAATACCACGGCATCTTACATCATCGTCGAGCCGCGTCTGAGCGGTCCGGAATTAGTCAGCCAGGCACCTTTTATTCCGGACCAGGGCAGTCTCATGGTTCGTTGCGGCCAACTGATCGACGGCATCACCGACCAGGCCGCCAGCAGCGTGGACCTGATTATCGAAAACGGCCGTATCGCCCGAGTGGGCACGGGTCTGGAAAATAGCAATAATCTTCCCGTTCTGGACTTGACTGGCTATACCTGCCTGCCGGGTTTGATCGATATGCATACCCACATGCTCGAGGTGCCGGAGAATACCGCCGATCTGAGTGAGATGCTGGACGACACCCTGGAGCAGACCCTGGCAACCGGCGTGGCCATGTCGGGCATCACTTTGCAGGCGGGCTTTACCACGGCACGCAACCTCGGAACCTATTACGGCTGGTCAGCCCGAGAACTTCGTGACCGAATCCGCCGCGGCGAGGTCATCGGGCCACGGCTGGAGATTGCTGGATACTATCTGACCATACCGGGCGGTGGTGGAGATCTGCTGATCCCCGATATTGATGAGTCGCTGATTCCGGCGCACATGCGGCTGGGCGTTTCCCGTGGTGCTGAAGATTTCGCTGCCAAAGCGCAGGCTGCAGTGGACGGCGGTGCTGACGTTTTGAAAATGATCGCCTCAGGTGCAGTTTTAGCCTATGGCGGCGTGCCGGGTGCGCCGGAAATGACTCCGGCCGAAATCGCCGCCGTGGTGCGAGTGGGAAAAGCCGCAGGCATCCCGGTTACGGCTCACGCGCATGGTGCGCAGTCCATCATTGAGGCGATTACGGCCGGGGTGGATACCATTGAACATGCTTCCCTGATCGATGATGCCGGCATCGCACTGGCCATTGAGCACGGTGTGGGTCTGTCGATGGATATTTATAACGGTGACTGGATCGCGGTTGAAGGCAGGAAAAGCAACTGGCCGGAAGAATTTTTGCGCAAGAATGACGAAACCACGCTGTTACAGCGGCAAAACTTCCGCAAGGCACATGCTGCGGGTGCGAGCATCGTGTTTGGCTCGGATTCGGCGGTTTATCCACACGGCCTGAATGCCCGCCAGTTTGAGTACCTGGTGCACTGGGGCATGACGCCCATGCAAGCCATACAGGCGGCCACCAGCGTGGCAGCGCGGTATTTGCGCTATGGCCAGGATGTAGGCGCTCTGACACCTGGTAAATGGGCTGACCTGATCGCCGTTCGTGGTGATCCTTTAAACAATATTGGTCTGCTGCAGGATGTAGCCATCGTGATCAAGGGTGGCCAGTTGTTCAAGAATAGCAGCTCCAGTGCTGCGGCCATCGTTACTGACCCTTAAAGCCGCTTTGAACAAAAACTCAAGGCCAACTGCAGAATTCCGCGCCACGGCCGTGCTGCTGGCCTTGACCTGTGCACTGGTGCTGCTGTTTCCCGAGTGGTTTACCAACACCATAGGCAGTGCTACATCCCAGGCCATGCTGTGGCTGGACAGCGCCATATTGTGGTTTGCCACGGCCATGCTGCTGTTATGCCTGGTATTGGGTGCCGGGCCCTGGGGCAGGCTGCGGCTGGGTGCTGAGCACGAAACGCCGGAATTCAGCACTGCGTCTTGGCTGGCCATGCTGTTTGCTGCCGGCATGGGCTCGGGACTGGTGTTCTGGGGCGTGGCCGAGCCGCTGACGCATTTTGCCAACCCGCCGCCCGGCACGAACGATGCAACAGCCCGTCAGTCCATGGCCTTTGCTGCCACTTTCTTTCACTGGGGCCTGCACGCCTGGGCCATTTATGCCATTGCTGGTCTGGCCATAGCCTGGTTCACTTACCGTCAGGGTGCTGCCGAATCACCTTCGGGTGTGTTGCAGCAAGGCCTGAGCGGGCTGCTTCCGGCTGGCCTGCTGAAAGCACTGGGTGGTTTAGCTGACACACTGGCCATTCTGGCGGTGGTATTTGGCGTTGCGGCGGCTCTGGCCAATGGCACAATATTGTTGCATGAAGGCCTGGGCCAGGCCAGCGGCAGAACCTTGCCGCAGGCAGCGGCTTACGTGATTATCCTTTTGTCCATGGGTTTGGTGTTCCTGCTCTCAGCCATGAGTGGTTTGCGCCGTGGAATACGCTGGCTCAGCAGTGGCAATCTGCTGCTGGCCTTGTTGTTGATGTGCCTAGTATTTGTCAGCTCTGATCAAAACGCTATCCTGCAGGACCTGTGGCAGGGCATTGGGCAATACCTGCGCATCCTGCCTGAGTGGTCGCTGCAGCCGCAGGAACTGGACGGCAGCCGCAGTTGGTCACACGGCTGGACCATCACCTATTTGTTGTGGTGGATCGCCTGGGCGCCTTTTGTAGGAGTTTTCATCGCCCGTATCAGTCGCGGCCGCAGCGTGCGGGCCTATTTACTTGGAGTGCTGGCTGTTCCCGTGCTGTTTTCCATTTGCTGGTTTGCCGTCCTGGGGGGCGCCGCTCTGGCCTGGAATGCGGAGCATCAGGGCAATTTGCTGGAGTTGGTCCAGGCTGATTACACCGCGCCCTTGTTTGCCTGGCTGGGCAAGCTGCCAGCGGAGTGGGCGCGGCTGGGCAGCGTGATGATCTGGATGGCCTGCCTGTTGCTGTTTGTTTTTCTGGTCACCAGTGCAGATTCAGCCGCCTATGTATTGGGCATGCTCAGTGAACAGGGCAACCCTTATCCCACACAGCGCAGCACTTTGCTTTGGGGCGGGCTGACCGTGGTTTTGGCCGCCGGTTTACTGGCGCGCGATTCTGCCGACGTTAACAAAACCGTTGCCATTGCCGGCGCCATTCCTTACGCATTTCTGTTGTTGCTGCAGGTTCTGGCTCTGATCCGCAGTTTGCTGGCTGAGCTGCGCAGAAAATAGAGAAAATTCCTGTTCACGAAATTTGGAGTATGCTCGCGGCTATGATTTTATTGGGTAAAAATTCACCAACGGCATTCTGCCGTGGTATTTTTGCCACATCGCCGAAGTTGCAATGACGATTTGTCCGGTAGCCATTGCCGTTGGGTGCAAAAAGTGCCCCATTTTTGTCATATGTCCTGCCAAAAGCATCATCGGTGACCAGTCTCCTGGCAAGCCCGAAAAGAGCACCGAGGCGGGTAAAGAAAAGCCGCATTGAGCCATGCTTTGGCTTCAGCCGCCATTGAAAATGGCCTTATTTTCGTGTAACATGCTGAATTATTTAATTAAATTTCGGTGATCAAAACCCACTCGTTCCATTCCCCTGGAGAAGGCATATTACTATTAATCAAGGAGATAGCGTTTACCACCCCCGCCACGGCATCGGTAAAGTCGAGTCTATCTGCAAAAGAAGTTTTAGTGGTGAAGAAGAGACAACGTTTGCCAATCTGTATTTCAAACGCGACAAGCTGACTTTAATGCTGCGTAAGCAAGATCTGGATGACACTGTGCGCAACCCGATTGATGCTAAAGAGGCCAAGCGCTTGCTGGAACACCTCGAGACCTGGAAAGGTCGCATGAGCAAACAGTGGAAGGCTCGGGCCAACAAGAACCAGGCAGTAATTGACGGTGGTGATCCTTTTGGTTACGCAGAAGTTTACAAAGGCCTGAGCCAATTGGAAGCTGAAGGCAGTTTACGTGCTTCTGACCGTGCGCACCTGAATCATTCGCTGGAATGCCTGGTGGATGAATTGGCTGCTGCACTGAAAAAAACCCCGGACCAGGCTCGCAGCCTGATCAATAAGCGCTGTGCTCGGGTGGGTCAGGCCGCAGCCTGACAGCAATGGAATCGGCTCCGGCCCAAACTCCGGTGGTCGATTGAACTACAGATGACCTCCCGGGCCTTTCTGGACCGGGAGTTTTCGTTTGGCTGGAAATGCTGGTAACAATGATACTAAAGCGACAACGACACTAAAGCGACACTGACAGGTGCTGGCCCTGTGCCCCACCTGTTGATACGATGTGAAACCCTGTTATCCATAGAAAGGGAATTCAACATGTTTGATAAACTCAAAAGTACCCATAACGCGGATCGGACCTCGGATCGAGCCATGGACGTCAAAACAGCGGAACCCGCAATGGCGGCCCCTGCAGGGTCAGCTTCTGCAGGATTGATGCAAACCGCAGGGAAAGCGGCCGTCATCGGCGCAGGAATCAAGATTAACGGTGAAATCAGTGGCAACGAAAATTTATTGATTGAAGGCCAGGTCGATGGCCGTATCAATCTTGCTGGCAATGACGTCACCATTGGTAAATCCGGACGGGTAGTGGCCGATGTATCAGCCAAGACCATCCGCGTTGCTGGAGAGGTCAATGGTGATCTGAAGGCTAAAGAGCGTGTGGTTATCAGTGGTTCCGGCAATGTCCGCGGCAATGTTGTTGCACCGCGTGTTGTGCTCGAAGATGGAGCCATCTTCAAAGGCAGCATAGACATGGATCCAGGTGATTCTGCAAATGCTGAGCAGGCGGCAGCAAAATCTGCCAGCAAACCCAATGGTGCGACCTTGAGTGCTTCAGTAAGCGCTTCGGCCGCACCCATCAGTTCAGGCTCTGCAGCTCAGACTGGAGCTGAAGCCGTGAAGAACACACCTGATTTAGCTCTGAAGGGTGGTTAGTACAAGGTCTATGTCTTGAGTCTTGCAGTTGACAGTTCAGCCGGGGCAACTTCTTCTGCTGCTACGGCGCGATCAGCTATTGCCAGTCGGCAAGCCAGCAAAGTATTGCCCCATTTGTTTGAAAAGCTGGACCAAAGTTGCCTGACAGTGCTTGAAATTGGCCGGGCTTTGCCTGAAACCGTACGTTTCTTTTCTTCCATACGGTGCCGCATTCATGTGGCCGATATGTTTGCCGAGTTGCGTGCTGGCAAACTCGACAGTCAGGCGCCCGGAAAAACCCTGGAACGCTCGTTCCTGAAACAACTGGCATTACCCCCGGGTACCCAGCTTGACGTTGTATTGCTGTGGGATTTTCCTCATTACCTGGATGAAAAACAACTGCGTGCATTCAGTCGCGCCCTTTGGCCGTGGTTGCATGCAGGTACCCGCGCTTATGTTTTTGGTGTCCACAGCGCCGCTACCATTCTGCTGAACCGTGAATACGGTATTTTTGATGCTCAAACCATTTCGATACGACCCCGCAGCGGCGAAGCTCTGGCCTGCAGCCCCCATCCACAATCTTTTCTGAACGAGTGGTTGACCTGCCTAAGCGTCAGCAAGGGCATATTGCTGTCGGATGGCAAGGTGGAATGTCTGATGCGGACGAGAAACTGAATCAAGGCCATGGAAACGCACATACTCGGTGAGCTGCCCTCTGTTTTCAGTCAATTAATGGCTGAGATCCGTGACCAGAATATCCAGCAGGATTCCATGCGTTTTCGCCGTAACCTTGAGCGTATGGGTGAAATGTTTGCCTATGAATTAAGTCGCAAGCTGGAATACATCAAGCAAGACGTCAGCACCTCGTTAGGCAAAGCGCCGGCATGGGTTCTCAGGGAGCAACCGGTGTTGGCGACTATCCTGCGGGCCGGGTTGCCATTGCACCAGGGTCTGCTGAATTATTTTGATCGCGCTGATAATGCCTTTATATCCGCCTACCGCAAGCACGAAGGTGATGCGGACAGTTTCGAAGTTAAAATCGAATATTTGTCCAGCCCCTCGCTGCAAGGTCGGGAGCTGATCCTGTGTGACCCGATGCTGGCCACCGGATCTTCCATGGTGTTGGCTTATCAGGCCCTGCAGAGTCGAGGTCAGCCCCGGCGCGTGCATGTGGTGTCAGTGATTGCCAGCACGGCTGGGGTGGATTATGTGCAGCAGAAGTTTCCTGCCAATACCACCCTTTGGCTGGGCGCAGTTGACCGCGAGCTTACTTCCCGCGGCTATATAGTGCCGGGGTTGGGCGATGCCGGTGATCTGGCTTTTGGCATCAAGGAGTAGTAGAGCGATGCAAAACTCCGCACCAAGCTCAGGCTTGCTGGCTGCTGCGCGTATTTATCACTGCATTTTATTCCTTTTGGTCTTGTTGCCAGCTTCTGGTTGGGCGCAACTGGATCTGCAGAAAGTGCAGCGTGAACAACTACCCAACGGTCTCACTTTGCTGCTGCTGGAGGAGCATTCCTTCCCTTCGGTCAGCGTGCAGATGCTGTATCGCGTGGGTGGACGCAATGAACCAGCGGGGCAGTCTGGTATTGCGCATTTTCTGGAGCATATGGCCTTTCGTGCCAGTGAGAATTTTCCCGACACCGAAGTCGTCAGCCGAATCTATGCCGCTGGCGGTGAATGGCATGGCTATACCTGGATAGACCAGACCACCTACTTTGCAACCGTACCGAGCGATCAGTTGGACTTGCTGCTGCGTATCGAAGCGGATCGCATGCAGCGCTTGTTGCTTGAGCCGCGCTGGATTGAGCCAGAGAAAGGTGCGGTTCTGGCTGAGATGCATGGTTATGAAAATGACCCGGCTGCTGTCCTGCACGATGCAGTGGTATTCGCTGCATTCCAGGCGCACCCGTATCGCAACAACGTGATTGGCTGGGAAACAGATATTCTGGCTTTGCAGCATCAGGATGTACTGGCTTTCTACCAGCAACACTACATGCCCGCCAACGCAGTGCTCGCGGTAGTGGGCGATTTCGATGCAGAAAAATTACACCTCAAGGTTGCACAGTTATTCGGTGAGTTTCCCGCCAAAGCCGCAAGCCCACTGCCACATACGCTGGAGCCGCCGCAGCTTGGTCAGCGGCACATTGAAATGCTCGGGGCCGGTGACTCAAGTTATTTTGAAATCGCCTATCCCGCGCCAGCCGCCAACGATCCTGACTTTGCGGCGATGCTGGTTATACAGCAATGGTTGAGTGGTGGCTCTGGAGTCAATTTCATGCAGGAATATGGCACCACTAATGCTGAGCCCGGCACTGCCTTATATGCAAAGCTGGACGGTTTGAGCACCTGGTTTCCACCTTCCGCACAGCGCTATCTGTTCAGCCTTCGCGGCACCGTGCCTGCTGACCTGCCCATTCGACAGACACAGCAGCAGACAGAGCAACTGATCGAAGCCGCTTTGCAACAACTGCGTGATGGGCAAATCAGCGAGGCCGATTTGCAGCACAGCAAACAACGTGTGCTGGAAGAGTTGGTCTATGATCTGGGAACGCATGAAGAAACAGCGCATCAACTGGCTTTTTACGACGGGTTGAACGCACTCGACGAGTGGTTAGCCTTGCCGCGGCAAGTGACTCAGGTCAGTAATGCGGACGTGG
>Ga0163153_10002171_pt1 | contig 29324 bp, 20 predicted proteins | sample OliLakLV19MP6IB1_FD_148629 | JGI IMG/M metagenome (GOLD analysis project Ga0163153, IMG submission 148629) | Freshwater microbial mat bacterial communities from Lake Vanda, McMurdo Dry Valleys, Antarctica - Oligotrophic Lake LV.19.MP6.IB-1 | ecosystem: Environmental > Aquatic > Freshwater >...
TTTACTTTTACATTGTACTCTGTTCTCATGTGGGTGCGTTCAACTGCGGTTAATACAGAATATTATAATGACAACGCTTAAAAATTTATTTGAAAACAAAATAATTGCTATAATAAGAGGAATAAGACCTAAAGATGTTTTAAACATTGCAAATGACCTTTATAAGGCTGGAATTAAGATTATTGAAATATCAGTGAATTCGACTGATGCACTATCGGTTATTAACAAATTAATCCATAATATAGGGGACCGAATGATAAGAGGTGCAGGAACAGTGCTTGATGTTTCATCAGCAAGATTGGCCATTGATGCTGGAGCAAAACTAAGTATATCTCCTGGTTATAATGAAGAAAAAATTCAAGTGACCAAACAATTTGGGGCAGTAAGTTTTCCCGGGGCACTCACACCAACAGAAATTATTTTGCCATATAATTCTGGTGGCGATATTATTAAGTTATTACCTGCATCAAATGTAGTGTATTTTAAAAATATACGAAGCTTCCTTAATCATATACTTCTTATGCCAACAGGCGGTATAACTCTTAATAATATTAAAGCATTTAAAAAGGAAGGGGCAGTAGCTTTTGGAATTGGCAGCTCACTTGTTAACGCTCTTAACCTGGTAAATGCCAAATATAGTAATGAATTAAAGGTAAATGAAAAAAAATTTGGGCAGTCTTTACAATCAGATTAAACAGTTAGTTGATGAGAATGAAACCAATTAAAAAAATATTTCAGAATGGGCATTACTGTTTTATTGGTCTGTTTGTATTTATTTTATTTTCATCCTGCAATTCAAAGTCAACTCTTTTTACAAAATTATCAACCGATGAATCTGGTATTGATTTCAATAATTTAATAACGGAAAATGATTCAATAAATCCCATCGATTTGGAATTTCTTTACAACGGCGGAGGAGTAGGAGTGGGTGATTTTAATCGGGACGATCTGCCGGATTTATACTTCACGGCAAGTACAGTTTCCAATAAGCTTTATTTAAATAAGGGTAATATGAAGTTTGAGGATATTACAGCTGCCGCAACTGTTGATGGCATGCAAAGGTGGTGTAGTGGCGTTTCTGTTGTAGATATTAATGAAGATGGCTGGCAAGATATATATGTTTGTGCTTCCATTAAAACTAATCCTGATCAAAGACGAAATCTTCTATACATTAACCAGGGGCTGAATCAAAAAGGGATACCTTTCTTTAAGGAGCTGGCACATGAATATGGTTTGGATGATACAAGTTATTCAGTTCAGGCGGCCTTTTTTGATTATGACAATGATGGCGATTTAGATATGTACCTCGTTACAACCAGGCTGGCAAAAAGAAGTTCGGCTTTTTTTAATAACCAGGTTAGTTTAAATACGTCTGATGAAATTGACAAGTTATTTCGCAATGACTGGAATGATTCTTTAAATCACCCTGTATTTACAGATGTTTCGAAGCAAGCTGGTATCGCCGAACTGGGTTTTGGATTAGGAATTGCCATTTTAGATATTGATCAAGATGGGTGGAAAGACATTTATGTTACCAATGATTATTATGGAAGTGATCTTCTTTATATTAATAGTAAAAACGGAAAATTTACTAATAAAATAAAAGAATATTTTAATCATACCTCTCAAAATGCAATGGGTATTGATATCGGAGATATAAATAATGATGGACTTCCTGATATTATTAGTGTTGATATGAATCCGGAGGATAATTTCAGGAAGAAGAAAAATATGGGTAGTAATAATTATTTTATTTACCAAATCATGATTTTGCAAGACCAGAATCTGCAATATGTTCGGAATACATTGCAACTAAACCAAGGTTTGGCGCCGGTCTGGGGAGACACAGTTATTCACCCTGTATTTAGTGACATAGGTTTTTTGGCAGGAGTAGCAGAAACTGACTGGAGCTGGGCACCCCTGATAGCAGACATGGATAATGATGGAAACAAAGATATTTTTATTACTAATGGCTATCCGCGGGATGTTACGGACCATGATTTTATGGCTTTCAAAGATCGGAATATTTCCAGTAAAAAGCAATTAATAGATCAGATGCCCCAAATAAAGGTTTCAAACTATGCTTTCAGAAATATGGGTAATCTGAAATTTGAAAATAATGCGGAAAAATGGGGTATGTCTCAAACATCCTTTTCAAATGGCGCTGTTTATGTTGATTTGGACAATGATGGCGATTTGGATTTCGTTGTAAATAATATTAGTGATCCTGCGTTTGTTTATAGAAATAGTATGAATAACTCCGGTACAGCTACTGCTAATTACCTGGAAATTATGTTTAAAGGTGAAAATAAGAATCAATTTGGCATTGGCGCAGAGGCAAGAATATTCTACGATGGGGACAGACAACAGGTAATAGAAAATTCTCCTTACAGAGGCTACCTTTCTACTGTAGATACAGAAATTCATTTTGGACTTGGGAATACAAAAATGATTGATTCTGTTATTATCAGATGGCCCGGTAATAAAAGACAAAAATTCTTTTCGGTGGCGGTAAATCAATTATTAATTGCAGATATTAAAAATGCCCAGAAAGATGATTCCTTGGAAGCCCAGCCAAAAATGAATATCAATTTATTTACGGAGGTCACCTCTATCCTTGGGATTAATTTTGTTCATCAGGCTTCGGAATATATTGATTTTAATTACGAAAGGTTATTGCCCCATAAATTATCTCAATATGGACCAGGATTGGCTGCAGGTGATGTGGATTTAAACGGGTTAGATGATATAGTTATAGGCGGTACAGATTTAGCTACCGGGAAATTATTGCTGCAACAAACCAATGGAGAATTTATTCAAAAAGATTTACCAGTTGATACTACTTCAGGTGCTGTAAGGTCAGAAACTATGGGAATACTTCTTTTTGATGCAGACGGTGATGGAGATCTGGATTTGTATTTTACGAGCGGAAGCAATCGGTTTCAAGCAAATTCAAAATCATACCAGGACAAGTTTTATGAAAACGACGGGAAGGGGAATTTTAAATTAAAAGAAAACGCAATTCCTACCAATTATGTAAGTAAGAGTTGTATAAAAGCGGTAGACTTTGATAATGATGGTGATTTGGATTTATTTGTAGGAGGAAGGATTTTACCGGAAAAATACCCCCAAAAAGTAAGCTCATTTATATATAGAAATGATTCAAAAGATGAGAAAGTAAAGTTTACGGATGTTTCTGATCAAGTAGCTCCCGAATTAAAGAATATAGGATTAGTATGCGATGCTATTTGGACTGATTTTGATCATGATGGCTTTACCGATCTGATTGTTGTTGGAGAATGGATGCCAGTTACTTTTTTTAAAAATATTGAAGGGAAGTTTATTAATACAACTGCAGCTTCTGGTATTGCAGATAAAATTGGCTGGTGGAATAGTATAACAGCCGGTGATTTTGATAATAATGGCGATGTAGATTATATAGTGGGTAATCTTGGGCAAAACTCTTTTTATCGCCCAACCGATCAATATCCTGTAAAAATTTATGTGAATGATTTTGACAATAACGGAATCCTTGATGCTATACCAACCGTGTTTTTAAAACATACAGATGGTACGATAAGAGAGTTTACAGCGCATAATCGTGATGATATTGTGGGGCAATTACCTGTCCTGAAAAAGAATTTTTTGACTTATAAAAGTTTTGCAAATGCTGATATAAATACTTTATTGGGAAAAGAGTGGCTAAACGATGCTGTTGTTTCAAAAGCAAACTGGTTTCAAACAAGCGTTATAAAAAACATTGGGAAAAATAATTTTACAATTTCCCCATTACCGCCATTGGCTCAATTGGCGCCTGTATATGGTATGATTACAGATGATTTTAATGATGACGGAAACCTCGATGTAGCACTTAACGGGAATGATTATGGCGGTGAAGTATCTACAGGCCGGTATGATGCCATGAAAGGCCTTGTAATGCTGGGGGATGGCAAAGGAAATTTTATACCGCAAAGTATTTCTCAAAGCGGTCTCTATATACCCGGTGACGGAAAAGCTATAATTAAATTGAGAGGGATAAATAACGAATTGTTGGTTGCAGCTTCTCAAAACAAAGGTCCTTTGAAGGTTTTTAAAGTGAAAAATATTTTACAAAAACAATTTAAAATGAATGCTGATGATAGGGTACTTTATATAACCTTGACCAACGGCAGTGTAAGAAAAGAAGAAATATACTATGGTTCATCTTTTCTGTCTCAATCATCCGGATGTATAAGTGTTGGAAGTATTATTTCAAAAATTTCTGTTATTAATAATAAAAAGTCAGAAAGAATTTTATATAAAAAGTAACGGCCGTTTTCTTATTGAATATTCTTATACTCAGTAATTGATGTATCAGTCTTTCATTTTTAACGTTCTAAATCTGTTATACCTGAGATGTATATAGTCCAATCAATTTAATTTTTGCCAGAAATTTGATTCGTCGTTCTTAATTTTAATTCTTGCTGATTAATACTGATTCACCATGAAACAGTTATTCTTTTATTTGTTAATGCTTGTTCAGAACCTTGTCGCTTCACAGGCAGCCATTGAAACATATCTCCTTGATTCTGCCAGCATCGAACGCCCAGGTTTACCCAAAGGCGAAGTATTAAAATTTGTGTATAGCCATTCTGATATTTTTCGGGGCACACAGCGAGAATATAGGATATATGCACCTGTTCAATACAAACCCGGTAAGCCAGCCTGTGTATATATAAACCAGGAAGGCATGCAATGGCAGGCACTGACTGTATTTGTTAATCTTATTTATAAAAATGAAATACCAGCTACAATCGGTGTTTTTATTTCACTAGGGGAAGTAGTGGCGGATAGTTGTGCTAATGCACTTAACCGGGTTAACCGAAATTTTGAATATGATGGATATGGTGATACGTATGCCCGGTTTATTCTTTCTGAAATTTTACCTGATGTAGAAAAACAAAAATCAAGTGATGGACGTCCCATCTATTTATTAAAAAATGGCAGCAACCGAGCTATATGGGGAGAAAGCAGCGGAGCTATTTGCGCCTTCACGGTAGCATGGGAGCATCCAGAAGAGTTTTCAAAAGTATTTAGTGCTATTGTTTCGTATATAGGCTTGCAGGGTGGCGACTGCTATCCAACACTCATTCGTAAATAGGACAATTTGGAATCATGACAGTCCATAACAGATACATTCAAACTGATTATTACCTTTACAGCAGGCTGTATTTTACTTATAATTCAGTAATCATTATATGCAGATAATATTAGGCGTCATCTTTCATTTTATCGGTGGTTTTGCCTCTGGCAGTTTTTATATTCCTTATAAAAAAGTAAAGGGCTGGTCCTGGGAAAGTTATTGGATCATAGGAGGACTATTTTCCTGGCTTATTGTTCCTCCTCTTGCGGCATACCTAACCATTCCGGGTTTTATTGATATTATTAAACAAACTGATACTTCCACACTTGGGATCACTTATTTATTTGGTTTGCTTTGGGGTATTGGAGGGTTGACGTATGGCTTGGGCGTTCGTTATCTTGGTGTATCACTCGGCAGCAGTATCATTCTTGGTTTGTGCATGGTATTTGGCTCGCTTATACCATCAGTTTATTATGATGTATTTCCTAAAGAAGGTAAAGACACATTCAGCATGCTGATTGGTTCCAACTGGGGATTGATTGTTTTAGCGGGTTTAATTGTATGTATTATTGGTATCATTTTTTGCGGAAAAGCGGGAATGATGAAAGAAAAACAATTAAGTGCTGGTGCTATTAATGATTCACATGGCTTGAAAATGAAAACTGAATACAAATTTGGTTTGGGTCTTTTTGTTTCTATGGTATCAGGCGTATTAAGTGCCTGCTTCAATTTTGGCCTTGAATCCGGTAAACCTATGGCTATGGTGGCGAATGAAGTATGGTCAACTGCTCACCCCGGTGAAGGCGAGTTTTTATTTCGCAACAATGTGATCTATGTTGTGTTATTATGGGGAGGACTCACTACCAATTTTATCTGGTGCATGATCCTGAATGCCAGAAATAAAACTTTCGGTGATTATAGCAACAAAAAAACTCCTTTAATGTCCAACTATCTTTTTGCCGCATTGGCGGGAACTACCTGGTTTCTCCAGTTTTTTTTCTATGGTATGGGGGAAAGTAAACTTGGAAATGGGGCCAGTTCATGGATTCTGCATATGGCTTTTATAATCCTGGTAGCCAATATGTGGGGCCTCGTGTTAAAAGAATGGAAAGGGGCAAACAAAAAAACAATAACAACAGTGATTGTCGGGATCATTACCATTATTCTTTCTGTATTACTGGTAGGATATGGCAATTCGATTAAATAAAAATAAATTTAGTCAGTCGGTTTAAATATGCATTATGGGATTAAAAACATCAACTCAATTTAAGCATGTGAATTATTTGTGGGATAAAAAGACGGCAGCATCGCTAAAAGGGGATGAAGTGGCCTTACTGATCTATCGCTCAAATATACTCGGATCTGATCTTCGGTTAACCAATTATGGCGGAGGTAATACATCCTGTAAAACAATGGCGAAAGATCCTTTGACGGGTGAGGAAACAGAAGTAATGTGGGTGAAAGGATCGGGGGGTGATCTTGGAACGTTGAAAAAAAATGGATTAGCCGCTTTATATGTCGATCGCTTACGATCTTTAAAAAATCTATACCGTGGTATTGAGTATGAAGATGAAATGGTGGAACTATTTAATCATTGCATCTATGACCTGGATTCAAAAGCTCCATCAATTGATACTCCATTACATGGTTTTCTTCCTTTTAAACATATAGATCATTTACACCCGGATGCAGCCATAGCAATCGCTGCTGCTAAAGATGGCGAACGTATAACTAAAGAATTATTTAATGGTACCATGGGTTGGGTAAAATGGCAAAAACCAGGGTTTGATCTGGGCTTGCAGCTAAAAAAATGTTTAGATGAAAATCCAGGTATCCGCGGGATCATGTTAGGGTCTCATGGTTTATTTACCTGGGGCGATACGGCTTATGAAAGTTACATCAATACATTAGAAGTAATAGAAAGGTGCGCCGACTACCTGCAGGATAATATGAATAAAAACAAACCGGTTTTTGGCGGAAATAAAATTCAATCTTTACCTGCGGAACAACGATTGCAGCAGGCGGTTATGCTGGCTCCATTGCTAAGGGGGCTTTGTTCTTCTGATATTAGTATGATTGGTCATTTTACCGATGATGAACGTGTATTAGAATATATCAATTCTAATGATCTGGATAAATTAGCTCCCTTGGGTACAAGTTGCCCTGATCATTTCCTTCGCACCAAGATTAGCCCTTTGGTGCTTTCATTATCAGCAAACGAAGATTTAAAAGAGGCATCTTCTGTGAGGGAAAAACTTAAACCAGCATTTGAGTCTTACAGAAAAATGTATACAGAATATTATACTTCCTGCAAGCATTCCAATAGCCCGGCAATGCGTGATTCTAATCCTGTTGTTATTCTTTATCCCGGAATAGGGATGTTCACTTTTGCAAAGAACAAACAAACAGCAAGAGTAGCAGCAGAATTCTATATTAATGCAATAAATGTAATGAAAGGGGCAGAGGCGATTTCATCATACACAGCATTATCAAGACAGGAGGCATTTAATATAGAGTATTGGTTATTGGAGGAAGCAAAGCTGCAAAGAATGCCAAAGCCAAAAGCATTATCAGGAAAAATTGCTCTTATTACCGGTAGTGCAGGGGGTATAGGGAAAGCTATCGCTAAAAAGTTTGCCGATGAAGGTGCTTGTGTTCTTATTAATGATAACAATGAGGTGCGTTTGGAAGCAACAAAAGAAGAATTTAAACTCCAATATGGAAAGGATGTTTTTGTTTCAGAAATATTGGATGTTACCAATTCCGAGGCGATAAGAAAAGCTTTAGATGCGGCTGCTTTAGCATTTGGCGGAGTGGATATAGTAGTGAATAATGCAGGCCTTTCGATTTCAAAACCAATCGAAGAGCATACAGAAAAGGACTGGGATTTGCTATATGATGTTTTAGTGAAAGGACAATTCCTCGTAACACAGACAGCTGTTGCTGTAATGCGGAAACAGGGAATAGGCGGCGATGTTATTAATATTGTAAGTAAAAATGCTTTAGTGAGCGGCCCCAACAATGCAGGCTATGGTTCTGCAAAAGCGGCCCAATTGCACCTGAGTCGTTTAAATGCTGCTGAATTGGGAAAAGATGGTATTCGTGTAAATGTAGTAAACCCGGATGCTGTAATATCAGGTAGTAATATATGGAATAATGGATGGTCAGAAGGAAGAGCAAAAGCGTATGGCATTTCTGTTGAAGAGTTACCTGCGTATTATGCCAATCGAACATTGTTGAATGAAGTAATAGAACCGGAAGATATTGCCAAAGCCTGCTTTGCTTTTGTAGGTGGGTTATTATCTAAATCAACAGGTAATGTTTTGAATGTAGATGGTGGTGTCGTTAATGCTTTTGTAAGATAGAGCCCCCAACCTCCCGCCTTGGCGGGACAGGCTCTAAATGGGAGTTATAAATTCAGCATTAAAAACTGAACATTTAGCATTGAATATTTTTAGTAAAGTTTATTACCAGTGGGACAATTCAAATATGGATCGTATAGCTTTCAAGATGAAATTATTTAGGGAAAAAGAAGAAGAATATAAAAAAAGGCATAATGAATTATAGCCCGAACTTGAACAATCATTGAAAAGCAAAGGTATTCGTGAGTATTCAATCTTTTTAGACACGGATAACAATGCCTTAATAGGAGTATTCAATGCCGAAGATCCTTCTGTATTGGGGAGCCTTCCGGCAAATCATGTAATGAAAAAATGGTGGGCTTACATGAAAGACATCATGGAAAGTAATGAAAATAATTCTCCTGTTTCCATCACTATAAAACAAGTATTTTAGTTACCGAAAATTCAAACAGCAATTCAAATAAAATTTTAGAAAATGATTTTGAACAAAGCATTTATTGAAGAAAGTAATCAAAGTTATTCTGCTGAACATAAACGCAATTATGAATTTGTTGCTGGTTCAGTCAGCAAAGTTGATGAAGTGCTTAAAAAATTAATTGATTTGCAGGTGGCTATTCCAAGCTGGGCATTGGGTACAGGTGGCACAAGGTTTGGCCGTTTTAGCGGAGGAGGTGAGCCGGCTGACTTAGAGCAAAAAATTCAGGATGTTGGTTTGCTGCATGCACTCAATCAGTCAAGTGGCGCTATCTCATTGCATATACCCTGGGATATTCCAAAAGATGCGAATGCCATCAAAACACTTGCGACACAACACGGGTTAAAATTTGATGCCGTTAATTCAAATACGTTCCAGGACCAGCCAAATCAAATCAACAGTTATAAGTTTGGTTCTTTACAACATACAGATAAAGAAGTACGCCAGCAAGCTATTAAACACAATATTGAAGTAATCAATCAAGGCGTTGCATTGGGTTCAAAATCTTTAACAATATGGCTTTCGGATGGCTCCTGTTTCCCCGGACAATTAAATTTCAGAAAAGCATGGCAACGTACTTATGAAAGTTTGCAGCAAATTTATGCAGCATTGCCCGGTGATTGGAAAATTTTCCTGGAATACAAGGCATATGAGCCCAATTTCTATTCAACAACCGTTGCAGATTGGGGGCAATCTTTATTGTACACAAGCAAACTTGGAAATAAAGCATATACACTTGTTGACCTTGGCCATCATTTACCCAATGCCAATATTGAACAAATTGTTTCTTTGCTGATGATGGAAAACAAACTGGCAGGCTTTCATTTTAACGATAGTAAATATGGTGACGATGATTTAACCGTTGGCAGCATCAACCCATACCAATTGTTTTTAATTTTTAATGAACTGGTGGAAGGTATGGATGCAAAAGGAATGAATCATGCTGCAGATTTAGCATGGATGATTGATGCAAGCCATAATTTAAAAGACCCACTGGAAGATTTAATGCAATCAGTAGAAGCCATCATGATTGCTTATGCACAGGCTTTGATAGTTAATAAAACTGCCTTAGTTGAAGCACAGGATACAAACGATGCTGCAAGGGCACAGGACTTGTTACAGGCTGCGTACAGAACCGATGTAAGACCAATTGTGGCAGAAGCAAGAGTAAGAGGAGGCGGTGCATTGCAGCCAGTTCAATTATTCTGTTCGTTAAAAATAAGGGAGCAATTGATTACTGAAAGAGGAACAAAAATTATTTCAACCGGACTGTAGAAGTTCCGTATATGAAAATAAAAGTTACAGCCATATTCGACATGGGAAAAACGAATAAAAAATTTATTTATTCGATGAGAACCTGAAAGAGGTACACAAGGAGTACATTCGTTTTGATAAAATAAAAGATGATGACGGTTATCCATGTGATGATTTGCAGTCAATAGAGCAGTGGTTATTTAAAACTTACCAGGCGATTATTGAGAATGGAAAGTATGAACTTATTGCCCTTAATTTTTCTGCTTATGGAGCTACCATGGTTCATCTTAACAAAGAATATAAACCGGTTGCTCCTTTATATAATTAGACAAAAACAATCCCTCCGTATATTATTTGTTAAATTTAAAATCGTTCATAATGCGGCAGGCAGGTGGGCCGAAGAAACCGCTTCGCCATTTTTGGGTATGCTCAATGCCGGGTTACAATTATACTGGTTGAAATATAATAAACCGCATTCGTTTTCTAAAATGAAATACTCTGTATTTCTGCCACAATATCTTTCTTTTTTATTCAGTAGTATTTTAGTAAGTGAGTACACAGGCATTGGCTGCCATACAGGGATGATGGATTTTCAGCACAATGATTTTCATGATTGGATGTACCAGGAAGGTTTAGTTGAATTGCTTCCTCCCATCTGCTCTGATAAAACATTTTTAATGCCGGGTAAAAGCAGTGAGATTAGTTTGGGAATACACGATAGTTCTGCAGCTTTGTGGCCTTATATTTCTGGCAGTAAGGAACCTTTCATTTTATTATCTACAGGTACATGGAGTATTTGTTTAAATCCGTTTAATGATACATCATTAACAAAAGATGAATTAAAACAAGATTGTTTATGTTATATGCAAGCCGATGGACAGAAAGTAAAAGCATCAAGATTGTTCATGGGTAATGAATACAACAACTGGATAAACAAACTTTCACTTCATTTTGGTGTGGACGATACGTATCATAAAAAAGTTGTTTTTGATAAAGCATTATATCAAAAAGCAAAGAATACTTCTTCTACTTTAGTTTACTGGACAAGTATTGATCATTCTGATAATGAAATTGCAAAGATGGCCAATATGGATTTAAGCTGGTTCGACAGTTTTGAAGAAGGTTATCATCATTTAATGAAAGAATTAGTTCAGTTACAGGTTGATAAAATACAATTGGTAATAACTGGCGCTGATGTTAAAAAAATATGTATTGATGGCGGCTTTGTTGACAATAATTTTTTTCTAAATATCCTGTCTGAAAAATTATCCAGCTTTGAAATCCTGCCTTCATTAATGCCGCTAGGCTCTGCTATGGGAGCTGTGCTTGCATTAAAGCGCCACCATCTATCTGAACTTTTCTTACAAACAGAACCCGGTAATTAATTATTTTTGTACAATCTTATTATAGGTGACAATTGATAAATGGAAAAGAAATAAGTAATACTCAATTACAATCCTTAATATCCATCAGTACAGGATTTGAAAAAGAAAGCATAGAAAAGAATATCAAAATTTGCTTTTGATTATTTGGAAGGCGGGTGTAATGACGATGTGGACCTTGCAAGAAACAAATCTGATTTGCAGGAGGTGCAATTAATGCAGCAGTATTTAAAAAAGTTTGGCGGGCATGATATACGGGTGAATTTATTCGGACATCAATATGATGCACCATTTGGTATTGCACCTATCGGTATGCAGGGATTGATATGGCCACACTCACCGGAGATACGTGCTAAAGCAGCATTGAAAAATAATATCCCTTATATATTAAGTACTGTATCTGCCAGTAGTATAGAACGTATTGCTGAATTATCTTAAGGAAGGGCCTGGTGTCAATTATATCATCCCACAAAAAATGAATTGAGAGATGATATAATAATAGAGCCGCTGCTGCATAATGCCCGGTATTAGTAGTACTGGTAGATGTGGTTTCATTTGGTTATTGGCCAAGAGACATCAGGAACGGATTAGCAATGCCACCAAAAATGTCTGCAAAAAATATGGTGCAGGTAATGGGAAAACCATTGTGGGGAATTGAAACTTCAAAACCAGGCAAACCTTGCTACTTTAAAACCATCTATGCCAAAAGGTTTAAACAGGAGCAAACTGGGTGAATTTATGAACCACACTTTTACAGGAAGGATGGAGGTGGAAAAAATAAAACCTATTCGGAAAATGTGGAAAGGCGCATTGGTATTAAAAGGAATAGTAAATGAAGAGGATACTCAAAAAGCAATTGTATTGGGTATAAATGGTGTTATTGATTCCAATGCTGGCGGCAGACAAATTGACGTCGGTGAATCTACGATAAAGACGTTGAAAAATTTAGCGGATAAATATGGTCATCAAATAAAGGTGATGATTGACCGCGGTCTCCGTTCAGGGCCTGATATTGGAAGATGTTTGGCATCGGGTGCCTGTTTTACGTTTATGGGCAGGCCGTTTATGTATGGCGTGGGTGCATTGGGTAAAAAAGGTGGCGACCATACTAAGGGCATTTTAAAAACACAATTGTAGCAGGTAATGGAGCAGCTTGGCTGGGAAACGGTTGATGATTTCCCTGCCCAGTTAATGAGATGATGTTCATAATATGGCCTTCCCCTATTAAATACGTCCATTTATTTTTAGATAACTCGATGAAACTCCTCTAGAGGGAGGATTTGTTTGTGAAATAACTGTACTCCTTCAGTATGGATCAGGATGGTCACTTTTCTTTTTTGTGTTACTTTTATTTCAAACACAGCATACAATGATTCCAGTTGATAAGATTGAACCCATATCTTATAGGAAAAGAAGGGGTTTGGGTGTAGTTAAAAAAGGTCCATTGATCGACAAAGTAAAATATGAGACCATTGTAAACTATATTCTGACAGGTCTTCATGAACGGGATGGAAATCAAATCTCATTAATTGAATGGATCGATTTATCAGGGCAAAGCTTACTGGAATGTATTAATGGAAATCTTTGGTATTTATTGCAACTAAAGAATGATCTCGAGGCTCGCCATATAGTTACAATCACAGTCAATCCTAAGTATCAACAAAACGTCATCTTAAACAGGAGACGTATGCCTTTGTACTTCTGATTGGATTAGCCACATAAATAATTGACAATATTTAAACAAATCCTGCATCATAAGATTGTTGCAATTATTCGTGGAGCTGATCCCGCAAGTGCGTTGGATATAGTTCATGCATTGTACGAAGGCGGAATACGCATTTTGGAAATAACACTCAATTCGCCAGAAGCACTAAAGGTTATACAAGCTGTTGAAATGGAAATGAGAAATTTAGTAACTATTGGCGCTGGTACTGTATTGGATGCTGAAACAGCAAAAGCAGCTCTATCAGTTGGTGCCAAATTTATTATTTCTCCAATTGTTGAAGAAGAAACAATCAAAGTAACCAAACAAAAGGGTGCCATAAGTATTCCAGGCGCATACACACCCTCAGAAATAGTCCGTGCTCATTTGTACGGTGGAGACATTATCAAAATCTTTCCTTCACCAAGCCTCTCCTATTTCAAAAACTTATACGGTCCTTTTCAGGATATAATGTTTATGCCTACCGGTGGAATAGACCTGGATAACATTGTTGAATTTAAAAATGCTGGAGCTGTAGCGTTTGGAATAGGGTCATCGCTTGTAGATACCAGACATAAGCTAACCGATGAATATTTGAATAGCCTAAAAGTCAGAGCACAGCAATTTGTAAGCGCAATTAAATAAGAACGTTAATGAAAATCATAAGTTATCAATTATACCAAATCCCACCACGCTGGTTATTTTTAAAGGTAATGACAGATGAAGGGGTTGTTGGCTGGGGTGAGCCGATTATTGAAGGAAAAGCAGCAACGGTTAAAGCAGCCGTTACAGAGCTAATGAACTATCTCATTGGAAAGAATCCTTTAAATATTGAGGATCATTGGAGTACGCTTTACAGAGGAGGATTTTATCGGGGAGGCCCAATCCTGATGAGTGCAATTGCAGGGATTGATCAAGCGCTGTGGGATATAAAAGGGAAGTTTTACAATGCACCCATTCATCAATTACTTGGAGGAAAGGTAAGGGACTCGATACAGGTTTATTCATGGATTGGTGGTGATCGGCCGTCTGAGGTAAGGGTTGCGGCAAGAGCCATCATGGATTTTGGCTTTAAGGCTTTGAAAATGAATGCCACAGAGGAACTTCAATTCATTGACTCTTTCAAAAAAATTGATGAGGCCGTTAAACGGGTGGCGGCTGTTAGAGAAGAGGTTGGTTTGGACGTGGGAATTGGTGTTGATTTTCACGGCCGGGTTCATAAGCCCATGGCTAAAGTCTTGGCAAAAGAGCTTGAGCCCTTCCACCTTCTGTTTATTGAGGAACCAGTTTTGCCGGAGAATAACGAGGCATTGCGGGAAATTGTACGTCATACTTCAATTCCGATTGCAACGGGTGAGCGTATGTACAGCCGGTGGGACTTTAAAAAATTACTTATCGATGGCTATGTGGATATCATTCAGCCTGATCTTTCGCATGCGGGAGGTATTACAGAATGTAAAAAAATCATATCTATGGCTGAAGCATTTGATGTTGCAGCGGCACCCCATTGTCCATTAGGCCCCATTGCATTGGCAGCCTGCCTTCAGGTTGATGCAACATGCTTCAATGTATTTATTCAAGAGCAAAGTCTTGGTATTCACTATAACCAGCAAAATGATTTACTCGACTATATTGTTGATAAGAGCGTTTTCAATTTTGCGGATGGATATGTTAAAATTCCAGAAGGTGCCGGACTTGGTATTGAGATTGACGAGGCTAAAGTTATTGAGATGGCAGAAATAGGACATAACTGGTCAAACCCCGTTTGGAGGCATAAAGATAATAGTGTAGCTGAGTGGTAATGGAAGAGATGGAAAAGACCGTTGAGGGTAGTTTTTATTGCGATACTGGACACGGGTAGGCATATTTGCCTGCACTTTCATGGTTGGAAAACTGCATCAAATGGAGTCATAATTTTCGTTTTGGAAATTAAAAAATATGATTAGCATTATAAATTCTCGATTTTTCTTTTTGAGTACCACCAAAAAATTACAGGAATGAAACAATTTGTCAGACTGTGACTGTGGTACTTTTACTTTTCATTTAAAACTTATTGCAACAAATCCTTTTCAAATATTGGTTAAGGTTCAAAACAACTGTGGTATATTTAACGGCCAAGTGTCAACTTTCAATCCCTGCTTTTCATTGAAAAAAAAAGGTCAATTGTTTAGCAATGAAACTGAAATTATTTGTCTGTGTAAAGACGGCCATTAGAGAAAAGACTTTCGGTGTATTGCCGGTGTACTTCCTTTGATTTCTTTGAACTGTCTGTTAAAATTAGAAAGATTATTAAATCCCGATTCATAACATATCTGTGCAATGCTATTGTTTGTTTCGATCAGCAGTTTGCAAGCATAATTCACTCTTAGGTCGTTTATATATTGCGTAAACGTTTTTTTCGTCCGAAGTTTAAAAAAACGACAAAAGGCGGGTACAGAAATATTAGCAATAGCGGAAACCTTTGGTAAAGATATTTCTTCTGTGAAATTGTTAAGAATATATTTGTAAACCAAGTCCATCCGTGCCCTGTCAGCTGCTGTCAAATTTTCCCAATACCCTTCGGTTGATAACAGTTCGTAATCTTCAGTCGATGAGAGTAAGTCCAGGATCTGCAGCAATCTGATGACCCGTTGCTGTGTCGTCGTGTCTAACATCTCATTCATCCACTCGCTGATTTTCTGTCGAGTTTGTCCTTTTATTAACATACCCCTCTTGCTTTTCTTCAGAACAGTGTGGATTCCATGCAATTCAGGTAAAGAAAAGAATCGCTCTCCAAAGCAAGATTCTGAAAAATGGAGGGCAAGAGAGCGGGCTGCAATAGTCTTGTCTTCTACTCCATCAATATGTCGCCAGGCATGTGGAAGGTTTGGTCCTAGCATTACTAGTTCCTTTTCTTTAAAAGTGTCAACATGATTGCCAATAATTCTTTTACCGGCAGGATAGTCAATAAATGTAAATTCATATTCCTCATGATAATGCCAGGAGCTATCGAGATAATCGAATCGATCCTCCCTCACTTGGAATCCTGGCCTTTTGGCGAGAATTGGTTTCATGACATGGAATTAGTTAAAATATGATACTAAATTAATTGGTTTCTATCAAATCTGCTCATAAAAATGATAATTGTATAATTTAGTATTACTTGTTGTAAATCTAATATTAGCCTCCATCAATCAATGATTCTACTTTTAGGTGCTCCCTAGTGGGTTTTAGAAAGTGTTAACTGATCAAAAATCACGAATGGATTATCAACAAGGAATTGTAGACGCCCATTTTCATTTATGGAAACCAGAAAGGTTAGCCTATCCTGGGCTGCAAGCTTTGCAACTTGCATCCACGCGCTCGGTGATTCTATTGGATTATGACAAACCAATCAAAGCCCATATTAACACGAATCACGGTCACGAATTTGGCGTAAAGTATCAGGATTCTTTTATTAAATGGGAGGGAACACACGGTGCAATACGATCCAGCATTGGTTTAAATATTAATTTTCCTGAGGGTGTCGAAGACAAATTTGAAAGTATAATTATTGAAGAAGGTAAACAGCCCGACTGGACTGAGATAAAATTGGAAGGAAGCTGGTACCCGGATGCATTTATTGGCTCTATGGCCGACTTACTTTGTTATTTAGAAGGGTCTTCGACAACAATGATAACATCTGTGGAAGAAGCTTATCGAACAATGCAACTTGTGGAAGCAGCCTACCTCTCGGGCGAAAACGGAGGGATACCTATACCTTAAAATATTTAATAATTCATTAATGGAAAGGAAACTAAATAAGTTTAGTAGAACATTAGCAGAAAATGAAGATCAACCGGGTTCCCAAGCCATGTTATATGGTATTGGCCTTGACGAAACAACTATTCAATATCCTCAGGTTGGCATAGCCAGTGCAGGTCTTATGGGCAATCCTTGCAACATGCACTTAAATCAATTGGGAGAACTGGTCATTAAAGGACTGAAAGGCGTTGACATAAACGGTTTGATGTTTAATACCATTAGCGTAAGCGATGCCATGACCATGGGAACGGAAGGTATGAAATACTCACTTACCTCCCGAGACTTGATTGCTGATTCGATTGAAGCCGTTGTAAATGCGTATTGGTATGATGGCTTGATTACGATAATGGGGTGTGATAAAAATATAACGGGGGCAATCATGGCCATGGCTCGGCTCAACCGCCCTTCATTAATGATTTATGGTGGCAGCATTCATTCCGGTAAACACCATGGAAAAAAAATAAACATCCTGTCTACTTTCGAGGCGTATGGTGCAAAAGTTGCCGATCATACTGATGAGCAAAAATTTAAATCAATAATTCGGAATGCATGCCCAGGCGCGGGTTCGTGTGGAGGAATGTCTACTGCAAACACCATGTCCTCGTCAATCGAAACAATGGGGCTAAGTTTACCCTATAGTTCTTCTTATCCTGCAAACAGCAACGAAAAAAAAGAGGAATGTATCTCAGCGGCAAAGGCCCTGAAAGTACTTCTCGAACTAGATTTGAAGCCACGTGATATCATAACAAGAAGCTCGCTCGAGAACGCCATCGTAACGGTCATGGCATTAGGTGGCTCAACAAACGCAGTGCTGCACTACTTGGCTATCGCAAGGGCATTTGGTATTTCTTTGACCTTAGCTGATTTTCAGGCAATCAGTGATAAGACCCCCTTGATCGCAGATATGAAACCAAGCGGTCAATATTTAATGGAGGATGTTCATGAAAGCGGGGGCACACCTGCCATACTAAAAATCTTATTAGATCAAGGTTTGCTGAATGGTGATTGTATGACCGTTACAGGCAAAACCATCAGTGAAAATTTGAAAGACATTACTCCATGGGATAATGGTAAAAAAATTCTCCACTCGTTTGAGCAGCCCATTAAACAGAGCGGGCATTTGCAAATCCTGTTTGGCAATATGGCACAACACGGATCGGTTGCAAAAATAACTGGAAAAGAGGATGATTTTTTTCAGGGTCGCGCCAAAGTATTTAATAAAGAAGGAGATGCCATTAATGCCGTCAAGGATCATAAAATATGGAAAGGGGATGTTGTAGTAATACGATACGAAGGCCCAAAAGGCGCACCGGGAATGCCCGAAATGTTGAAAGTTACGGCTGCTGTGATTGGTGCTGGCTTGGGCAAAGATGCAGCGATTTTAAATGATGGAAGATTTTCTGGTGGTACACATGGGTTTGTTGTAGGCCATATTTGCCCCGAAGCACAAGAAGGCGGATTGATATGTATTTTACAGGATGGTGATACCATAACCATCGATGTTAGAAATAATCAATTAAATGTTGATTTATCTGACAAGGAAATTAGAAGCCGTTATAGAACGTGGATAAAACCGAATTCAAAATATCTGAACGGTATCCTGTATAAGTACAGTCTTTTGGTGTCCTCAGCTTCTGACGGATTTATAACAAACGGAATTTCTATAAACAGTAATGCATATGAGAAAAAATAACTTTTTGCAGCACATTCATTTAGATGATCGATTAGCCACGCCCAAGTACCGACAATTGGCAGATTCAATCATGCATGCATTTCAACAAGGTAAATTGGGTGAGTATGAAACTACGTTGCCTTCAATTAGTGAGTTGAGTATTAAATTTGAAATTTCCAGGGATACCGCGGAGAGAGGTTACCGCCGACTTAAAAGAGCTGGAATAATTGGTTCGGTACCTGGTAAAGGTTATTATATTAAGAAACCTCATGATTCTGCTAAAATCAGAGTTCTTCTTTTTTTTAATAAACTTAGCGTTCACAAAAAAACGATTTACGATTCAATCTCAGCATCTTTATCAAAAAAATATTCATTGGATTTATGCATACACGATGGCGACTTTTCATTTTTTACTAGCTTGCTTAAAGATAAAATTGATGAATACGCATACTATGTCATTATTCCTCATTTTACAGACGGTGAAAAAGAAGTAGCTAACGTTATTAATTCTATTGATAAAAATAAATTGATATTGTTAGATAAACTTGTAAATGGAGTAACTGGTAATTATGGAGCAGTTTATGAAAATTTTGAGCATGATATTTATTCTGCGTTGGAAAAAGCTAATGAGCGACTCAGAAAGTATAGTACTCTAAAAATAATTTTTCCCCGGGTTTCTTATTTACCTAAAGAGATATTGAAAGGTTTTTTTGGATTTTGCCAAGACTACAAATTTAACAGTAAGCTGGTGCATGATATTCAAACTGAACCCTTAAAAAGTGGAGATGTATTTATTAGCCTTGATGAAGAAGATCTCATTATACTGATTGAACGCATATTTTTAACGGGACTGCAAGTTGGTAAAAATGTTGGGTTAATTTCCTACAACGAAACATCCTTTAAAAGGATTATGCTAAACGGTATAACAACTATATCAACTGATTTTAAGAGAATGGGTGAGAAGGCCGCACAGCTTATTCTGTGCAATGCAAAACAGCATATTGAGGTTCCATTCAAACTTATACTTCGTGATTCTCTTTAGCGGTGATTGAAAGAATATTGTCAATTGGCCGTAAAAGATATTTGGTCTTGGGTTGACATCCCAATCGACAAGCTAACGAACCATTACAAAGCTAAAGGTGAATTGACAAATTTGAAGGATAGAATAATTGGAATAAAACAAAAGAACAGAGATATTGACTTTAACACCTTCGCGACATTTGACCTTGCTGGACAAGACTTAATTAAGAGAAGAAATCAAAAAAAATAGAGACGAACAACTGGGCATTTGATTTGACAGACCGTTAAAGAGCAGCTACCGCCAATAAATATGGCTTCATGGGGTCGAAACGACCCGGCATGAAGCCTATCTGTGCACCCTGAATGATAAATATATGATCTTTTAAAGAAAAGATTCCCAGAGCCTGCCTGGCCGGTAGGCACGAGTAAACGTCTCTTAACCACCTGCAGAGATGAGGGAAGGATTAGCAAGTCGTAAGGTGGTATGGAGCAATCCATACTCTAAAGCCAGCCTACCGCAGGCAGGTAAGCGAGACTGCAAAGATTGGTACTGATCCATCACCATAATGGATAATGATGGAGGACTCACATTGATGTAAATTTTAAAAACACTAAGAAGCTAGCATGTCATTGTGGAAAAGCCCCATTTTCTTATAGTCCTGGAAAAAAACAAGGTCAGGCTTTTGTAAGTCATAAGGCTGTAAATTCCGGTGATGTTGACCCACTTTTCTGGTGATGTTGACCCACCTGGATGCATGCAATAGTTTCAAAAAATATTTAGGTTTAATAAAAATAGGATAATGTTTTTAATCTGTTTTTAATTTTTTTCTTCTTAGTGAATCACCTTTTCATTCAATCCGGTGCGCATTGGATACGAATCGGTCCTATATAGCGTCTGCGCGCCTAGGATCGTTGATATATTCAAACCATATAGATATAGGCAATTGGGAGGTAATGATGATGCTTTTTTTACCATAGCGGTCCTCCAACAGTGGACGTAGAGTGAGGCATATTGCCTGGGACAAGGGTTGTAAACCAAAGTCATCCAGTATGATAAGGGACTGTCTTCTCCAGGTGATTTGCTCATAGAGGATCCTTACGGCCCGTTCAACCGGCGAAGCATAGGCTTATCCCGTGGACTATATAGGGCCTGGTGGCACTAAAGGTGGTCTGGTAATGATCACTGAGCTGATAACGCAGGTCTGTAAATACAGGCTCATACCGGCTGGGACGAATCACGGCCGTCTTAAAATTATCACACAGTATTGTAAGCGTGACTTCACCAAAATACCGCACTATGGCATTAATACAGGTGACAAAATCCTCCCTTCTCTGGCTATGTACCGCTTGACAAAAAATCAGTCCGACTGATCTCAACATGGCGAGCCATTTCCCGGATCGGTATACCGTCGGCTTTGAGTTGAAGAATTTGTTTTAGTTGTTCCATTAATATTGGTTTTTGAGGCATATCCGTTTGATTTTTAGCCAAATACACGGATTACCTCACAAATCCTTTACAACTAAAGCCTGTAAACAGGTGGGTCAACATCCCGGAACGATGGGTCAACATGAATCGGGAGGGTGGGTCAACATGGTCCGGATTATACAATTAGCTACCGTCCTGTACAATTGATTTCAGGAAATCTTGATATCTCAATGCTAAATTAGGTCATGTCATCAAACCGCAAACTATAAATCAGGTAGGTTCAGGATGACAACACAAGTAAAACGAATTAATTTCGTTTTATGACTCGCAAACATATGTTGATTTTTAATGAAAATTCAATTGTTGCATCGGTCTCGAAATGGCCGGTGTACTGATGATGAAATTAGAAAAATCGACAGGTGGTTCCATAAGATTGAAGATGGCAATCTTGGATTAAATGACTTTGAAATAGAGACTATTAAAAAAGAAATTCTGATTGGATTAAAATTGAAATCTATGAAGGGTATTTATAAACAAAATAAGGACACAAGTCTGTCTGCAATTCTCTTGTTAAAGGTAGCAGCGGGTATTGCTGCAATTTTTTTTATTGGTTATTATTTTTTTATTAATAGATCACATCTTTCAAAGATCAATTTGAATGAGTCAACAACTGTTAATGAGTTAATTCCTATAAAAAATCAACTTAGAGCGGTAAGACACATTCGATTGCCAGATGGGAGTGCAGTATATCTAAATCCGGAGAGCGAAATTAGTTATTCGCAGGAATGGACGAAACAGAATCGCGAATTGTATTTGGTGGGTGAGGCTTATTCACGGGAAGGCTTGCCAATGAATTTTAACTTGGAATTTTATCAGAAACTAAATCAAAAGCTTATGAAAATCACATGTGCCTAATTTAAAAAAAAGCCAGCAGTATTAAATACCACCAGCTTTGAAAATGCCTCAATTCATCTGGCAAGATAAATTGAGATGTTTTGTTAAACAATTTTTACACATCAAACAAAACTTTTAAAATTATGAAAAAACCGGTACGTCAACAATGGTGTGACACCATACTATTTTTAATGAAAATCACGGTACTACAAGTCTTTTTATCCTTTCTTTTTGGATCCTTAACTTACGCAACAGAACTAAAACGGCACGAAATTTTTTCCGTTGAAGTGTCGGGCAGAGTTATTGATGAAACCGGTCAATCTATACCGGGTGTTACGGTAGTTGAGAAGGGTACCTCAATAGGCACCTCTACAGATGCAAATGGAGATTATAAACTCAATGTTTCGTCTGGTTCAGCAACATTGGTATTTTCCTTTATCGGATACGCCAGTCAGGAGGTGTCAGTAAATAATCAGAGTGTTATCAATGTATCTCTTGCCCCCGATTTAGTTACACTCCAAGAAATTGTTGTTTTAGGATATGGAACGCTAGAAAAAAAAGTTGTAACAGGTGCGGTTTCTACCGTAACATCGAAGGATATTGCATCGGTTTCAGTTGCTGGATTTGACCAGGCAATGCAGGGAAGAATGGCAGGAGTTCAGGTTACGCAAAACTCCGGTACACCAGGAGGCGCCATATCAGTTCGGATTAGGGGGGTTGGCTCGATCTCATCCAGTACCGAGCCTTTGTATGTAGTTGACGGTATTCCTATGATTCAAACTAATGGTGGCATTAATTCAATTAATCCTAATGACATTGAACGAATTGATGTTTTGAAGGATGCTGCGTCAGCGTCAATTTATGGATCACGAGCAACAAATGGGGTGGTTCTGATTACAACTAAGAGGGGTAAGGCAGGGCAAGTAACTGCGAGCGTTGATGCCTACGTGGGTGTTCAGAATACGATAAAGAAAATTGATCTTTTGGATGGACCACAATTTGCAAAATTGGCAAATGAGAATCTGGTTAGTGGAGGACAGATAGCAAACCCTGAGTGGAGCAATCCTACTTCTCTGCCATCTACTGATTGGCAGGATGCTATTTTCAGAAATGCTCCCATACAAAGCTATAATGTTTCTGCTTCAGGCGGTAACGAAAAATCGAGAACATTTTTCTCGGCAGGTTATTTTAACCAAAAAGGGATACAGATTGCTTCAGATTATTCCCGCTATACGGTAAGGTTAAATTCAGATTACGATATAAATAAAAAGTTGAAGTTTGGAACAACCATAAATTTTAGCCATGACAATCAGAATCAAGGTGACGTCAAGGGAACCCTTAGAAATGCAATACGGCTTATGCCGGTTAATTCTGTTTATGCCTCTCAGGAAGGTCAAATTACTCCTTCCTTATTTGGCTGGAAAGGATATAACTTAATCGGTGGAAATAGTGTTAGTGCAGTTTATTATCCCCAAGGTTTAAATAACCAGGTGGCCATTGATGAAGCATATGTAAAAAGACCCTATACCAGAGATCAGACGATGATGTCATTACACGGGGAATATGAAATTATTAATGGACTTAAATTTCGCAGTACGGTAAACTATACGAAGTATTCCTCTTTATATTTATTCGACCGGCCTGCCGTACCCAATGAAATCAATGGTAAAGGTACATTTGTCAATCCATCCGCTTATGCTGAAACTTGGGATACCTATAATCAGTATAACTGGGTCAACACATTGTCATATGGTCACAAAATTAGAAAACATAATTTTTTAATCGTTGTGGGAACGGACGCACTTAAAAATGATTTTCGTCAGAGTTATACCAGTGGGAGAGATAACCCGGACGGTCAAAGTAATTTAAACGCACTGGCTACTTCAAAGAATACAACCGGTTTTTTAGAAACTTCGACATTAACTTCTTACCTGGGACGGGTAACCTATGATTTTGACAATAAGTATTTATTGAGTGCCAGTTTCAGGCAGGATGGATCTTCTAAGTTTGGTCCTAAGAATAAGTATGGTAATTTCCCTTCCGCGTCTATTGGCTGGAGGATTTCGGAGGAGCCTTTTATGAAATCAATAACCGCCATAGATGAATTAAAACTCAGAGGAAGTTATGGGGTTGTTGGAAATCAAAATATTCCACCGTTTAGATATGCTAATGCGTATTTCAGTTTGACACCGGCCGGAGCATACTCTTATCCACTGGGGCCCGCACAGACTCTTCAAACATCATATTTCCCTAATATAGTTGGAGATCCGACAATCCACTGGGAAAAATCAACCCAATATGACGGGGGCATAGACGCTACATTATTCAATGGAATGTTTACCCTTTCCTTAGATTATTATGTGAAGAAACTTGACGATTTGTTAGGGGAAGTGCCGGTACCCGCTTATTTGGGCGTATTTCAAAATAAAATCCTCAAAAACAGTTTCTCCATGGAAAACAAAGGATTTGAGATTGCTTTAGGCTTAAACAAAAAAATTGGTTCGGTAAACTTTTCGGCAAATGGAAATTTCTCCACACTGACCAATACGGTAACAAATCTTGGTGGAGCTGCGAATGTTTTTAGCAGCATTAATGTGATTGGAGATGGAGCGCAAACGAGGTCTGTCATCGGTCAGCGTATTGGAAATTTCTGGGGTTATGTTTTTGACGGAATTATCCAGGATGAGGCAGAAGCAGCAAGTAGCGGCATGACTACAGGAGTAAAACCAGGCGATCGTAAATTCAAAGATTTGAATGGGGATGGAAAAATTGATGCTAATGATAGAACAATACTGGGTAATGGGTTGCCAAAATATATTTTTGGACTAAACTTAAATGCATCTTACAAAGACATTGATGTTGCAGTCTTTCTGCAAGGACAGGCGGGTGTACAAATAGCCAATATGGCTAAGACCTGGACACATGGCGGCATGCATTTATCAGGACAACAAGGATTAATCAATGGTTCAAAAGATCTCTTAAATAGCTGGAATGGAAAAGGTACCAGCAATGAAATACCACGCAACTCGTACAATGCTCCGTTATCCAATGCATATTTATCTTCCGCCTTTGTAGAAAATGGCGATTTTGTAAGAATTCGAAATGTGCAGATAGGCTATACAATGCCAGCTTCATTGACAAAAATGATTGGATTAACCCGTTTACGCCTCTATGTTTCTGCACAGAATCTGTTCACCTTTACCAAGTACACCGGTTGGGATCCTGAAGTGGGAAGCCAGGATAGAAGCGGAGCCGGTGATGGTCCTCCTGCATCAGCTGATGCCAATCAATTACAAACTGGAGTTGATTTTGGCAGATACCCTGTTCCACGTGTATTTTTGGCAGGTGTTAACCTTCAGTTTTAAATCATGTGATGACAGGCACTTTATTTTTTGAAAAACAATAAAACCAAATTCATGAAAAAAATATATAAATGTTTTACGGTATTGGTTGTGATACTATCACTAGCCAATTGTAGCGATTCCTTTTTGGAGGTAAATCCGCAGAATGGTACCACGTTTGATAATTACTTCTTTAATAAGAAATCCGACTTTTACGGATTTCTTTTGGGTGCATACCACGAATTCAATGGTTCTCAAATCGAAACCGGGATTGGTAATTGGATTACCACTAATGGCCGGGTATCCCAAGATATCACCAAACTGGATGAAGTACCATACGACCTTAACGTTTACATGTCGCCAACACAGAGTGATGTTACAGCACCCTGGGGATTATGTTACAAAGTAATTAGTCGCACAAATCTTTTGCTTGAGAAACTTGTTTCATCCGGAGGGTTTCTATCAACGACAGACAAAGACTATTTTGAGGGTGAAGCAAAATTCTTAAGGGGTTTTTCCTATTTTAGTTTGGCTCAACGATACGGAAACGTTCCACTTTACCTTAAGAACTACGATGTTTCCGATAAAGCTGCAGTGTCCGCTTCATGTAATACCGAAAGCGAAGTTTGGGATCAGGTGATTTTAGATCTAACACAGGCCTCCCAAAAATTACCTGCAAGTTGGGGGAGTGCTGACGAAGGTCGGGTAACAAAAGGATCTGCTTTGGCCTATCTCGCAAATGCGTACATGTACAAAAAAGATTGGACGAATGCCAAAAAAGCGTCCGATGATCTGATTGCCTTGGGAAAATACAGCTTGCTTTCGTTTTCAGATTTGAGGACAAAATTGTTCTCACCTTCCTTTGCAAATACTGTTGAATCCATTTTCGAATTACAATATGGCTATCAACCCGGAGGAACTGTAAGCTGGTCTATTGATATACCAGATTACGGTAATCTTTTGAATGTACTCTGCACTCCATTAGGATCGTTTAGCGACCAGCATATCACGAATGCTCCGTTTAAGGGTCAGGTTCCATTAAACATTAAACTTGCAAATTCATACGATCCAACAGATAAGAGGCGGCTGGAATTTGTAAAGGCTAAAGGGGAATCGTATAAAGGAGAGGGAATGCCCACCACTGTTTTTTTGGATCCCGCTCTATTGGCTCAAAAGAATTCTGCATTTTCCGCAAAATGGTGGATTGGCCCGGACCGGGCTGCTCCAACTTCAAATGCCCGTTGGTTTAATGGGGTAAATATTGTTGTAATGCGTTATGCAGAATTCTTATTAAACTATGCTGAGATCGTTTTTGAATTAGGCAATAGCGCCGGTGCTTACACCAACCTGAATTTAATAAGGGCAAGAGCCGGCTTGGCCGATAAACCTGCACGGTCAGACAGAGAAATGTTTTTTACTGACCTTATGAATGAAAGAAGATGGGAATTGACTTTTGAACCAAACTTATGGATGCACTATACACGTACTAAAAGAGCCGCAAAATTTTTTATGAGCGAGTATGGTTTAGTCTATCAGGACAAGTGGCTTAAATATCCCATACCTCAAATAGACAGGGATCTCAACCCAAAACTTTGTCAGAATCCCGGGTATTAGGGTAGAATAAGAGTGTAAAAAAAGTAGCATGAGATAAGGGAAGGCAGGAATATGCCATCCCTTATGCTTATCCATTCTGTAAGGTAAAAAAAGACAGCCCTCATTGCTAAATGGTCAAGAGAAGTTCAATTCAGACTCTACCAGCCGGTTGGTCGGAAATAAATTTTGTAATGTTAAGAAAACAACAAAGTGGTTTTTTCAGGAATGCATGAGTAAAGTGAATGTGATAGTTCTTTGATCACTGGTTTTTATCTTTTGGGGGTGTTCAAAGCATGATGAAAAAATGTTTGAGCGGATTCTGTCTTCAAAGTCAGGTATCTGTTTCAATAATAAAATAGCAGAACCCTATTCTCTAAATGTACTTTCGTTTGACCACATATACAATGGAGGAGGAGTAGGCGTTGGCGATTTTAATAACGACGTTTGCAGGATGTTTTCTTCAGCGGTAATCAGGTAAACTCTACTTAAATAATGGGAACTTTGAATTCGAGGACATTACGAGTACGTCAGAAATTGAAACTCCTTTTTGGAGTACCGGAGTAGCTGCTGTTGATATTAATGGAGACGGATTACTTGACATTTACTTATGCACTATCTCACCTTATAGGCACAAGTATGCACCAAATCAGTTCTTCATAAATCAAGGAATAAAAAATGGCATTCCTTATTTCGCTCTAATGGCGGCAACTATCGGCCTTGCCGATAGAGGATACTCTTACACAGGCAGTTTATTTTTGATTTTGAAAATGATGGCGATTTGGATTCTTAAATTCTCAATAACGCGCTAGAGACTTATGATAGAAATTTGCCCATCGGTCAGCGAAAGGACGGGTAAGGAACGAGTACAGACCGATTGTATCGAAATAAGGGAATTCAAAAAAAAGACAATACCGCTGTTTGTTATTGTTTTGATGGCCAGGTATCACGATTGAAGGCTGTCGTGGCAGAATAGGGAGGGTTGTCACCAACGAGAGAGGCTTGCCGAAATACGGGAAATAGTATTCCGTCCAGCACAGAACCGCTGCAGATTGAAAATATAAAGTTGAAGTTAACAACAAAAAGCTAAATAGTTATTCGTCAAGCCCCGATATGAAGCACAGTAGAATTACCGCTGCTGATGATAACCTTGTCAAGCGCGTATTTTGGCAAACCCAATGTTGTATGTTCGCCCTTCGTTCGTCTTGTCACTTCAAAGTTAACGTCTGTATCCACCATGGCAGGGTATGTCCCGGAAGCGTTGGAACAAGACAAGCTCTTTTGCATGGTTGGCTTTTGTGTGTCTTGCAAATGTGCCTGACTTAGTATGTCGGCTTATTGACTGATTTTCTACTTTTTCATTTCATTGACATGATCGTCATATATTCTTTCACTATTATTCCATTTACGAATTTTGGTAAAAGGCATCTTTAAAAGATTGCCGATCGTTAGTTCCCTTTCATCAGCATAGTGGGGAACTCCGGTAACAATTTCATGTTGGGGAATATTCAATCGAACCGTTTTGTGTAAACGGTCCCAGAAAGAAAAAATGATGGAATAATTACTGTCTGTTTCTTTTTTTATCATGGAATGATGAATGCCGTGCATTCTTGGAGTTACAATTAAGTAGTTCAGCATTTTCTCGAATTGAACCGGAATTTTTGTATTGCTGTGATGGAATTGAGTTGCCGCTTCAAAAATAATTTCATAAATAAGTACCATCACCGGGGAAGCGCTGATTAAAATGATGGCTAGACCCCGAAAGAAAATGGAGCCTATCATTTCACCAAAATGAAAACGGAATGCAGTGGTAATATCCAGGTCAAGGTCACTATGATGCACAATGTGAAACCGCCAAAGAATGGGAAGTTTGTGGAGTAAAATATGCCAGATGTAATTGCTATAATCAAGCAATACAAATGCAATTACCACTTTCAGCAATCCTTGCGTTGCAAATAGATAATTCAGTCCGAAATGCCATTCCTGATTGAGTGCAGCCAACCAAACCATTGCAGGAATAAACAGAAAACGAAGCAGTACAAATGCAGGGATTGAAACAATAAAATTGATGAATATTCTTTTCCATCGGCGCTGAACTCTCTTTCTTAATTGAAATTTTGTTTCAAGAATAAAAAGAAAAATAAATAAACCAATTAATATTGGTGTGCCATAACTATCAAAAATACTTTTAATCATCTCTTAATTATTTCGCTTCCCCTTTTTTAGTATACCATGTTGAATTTTTATTGTCTGCTTTCATCCTTAATTTTTTTCTTTATTTTATCAATAGTTGAATAAATA
>Ga0163153_10002172_pt1 | contig 29294 bp, 24 predicted proteins | sample OliLakLV19MP6IB1_FD_148629 | JGI IMG/M metagenome (GOLD analysis project Ga0163153, IMG submission 148629) | Freshwater microbial mat bacterial communities from Lake Vanda, McMurdo Dry Valleys, Antarctica - Oligotrophic Lake LV.19.MP6.IB-1 | ecosystem: Environmental > Aquatic > Freshwater >...
CAAGTAAACTGGAATTCATTTTGAATTAATGATATACAAAAATATGTGAGAGAGTATTCCCTCTATTAGTGTTAGTTTGAGTTAGTTCTAACTTTCAATCTATTCTACTTTGCAATTTGAAATTTATTGTTTTATTTTCGTTCACACTATAAATCAAATAAATAGACAGATGAACAACAAAAACAACAGTAACTCTGATGAAAATATGCCTCATCAGCAGATCAATATTGAGTTAGGAGAAAAAGAAGCAGAAGGTACTTATTCCAATCTCGCAATCATTTCTCATTCACCGGCAGAGTTTATAATAGACTTCACAAGAATTTTTCCCGGAGTACCAAAAGCAAAGGTACATTCAAGAATAATCATGACACCTCAGCATGCAAAATTATTTCTTTCCGCAATGAAGGAAAACATTCAAAGGTTTGAAAAGCAGTATGGGGAAATTGTCGTTCAGGCAGATCCTAACAATGGGGGAATGGGGTTTCAGCTTCCGGTAAATCCAAAAGAAGAGAAGATCAACTAATCAGCTACGGAATAAATTAACTCTGATAAGATTTATTATCGCAAGAGCAAAGAAAATTATATTTGCAAGCCACGCTGTAAGCATTGGATTTATCTCGCCGTTGTAACCAAACGTTTGTGAAATTTTTATAAATCCAAGATAAATGAATGCAATAAGAATGCTTATTCCAAATTGCAATGCTGCACCGCTTTTACGCCTGTTTATGCTAAGGGAAATTCCGAATAGTATCACTATTATGTTTGCGAAGGGAAATGATATCTTCGAGTAATAGTCAACTTTAGATCTTGAGACATCCTGTGCGCTTTCTTCCATTGATTCAATGAACTCTTTAAGATCGGTGAGCATAAGTTCATCCGGCTTAAGCTGTTTCTTAATTATATTTGCAGGAGTAAGATATATTTTTTTTATCTCCGGAATCTGTGAAGTGTAAATGGTGTCATAAGAAAATATCTTTTCAGCCGAGGATACAGAATCAAAGTACCTTTTTGTTACACCTATAAGCTTCCACTCATTTTTTGTAGAATCCCATTTCATAGTTTTAATATCAAATCTGTTCTCAAGCCGGGATAGATCGGATCTGGAAAAGATCTGTATGGAAGCACCTGAACCTGACTTATCCGACTTAAGGTAATTACCAATGAATATGAACTGATTATCCGCATCCTGTATATGAAGATTTGGGATAACACCCTGTAGTTTATTTTTATCCATGTAAGTTCTTTCAAAGTTGAACTTAAGCGAGTTTGATTTAGGAACTATCCAGCCATTGAAATAAAATGAGAAAATTGTCATGAATATACCAAAAGCCAAAAGGGGAAGCGCAAATCTGAATAGACTCACTCCTGCGGAATTAATCGCTGTAAACTCGGAATAGTTGACAAATCTGCTCATCGTAAACAAAGTTGCAAGAAGCATTCCAATAGGTGTTATTAACTTTAGAATTTCGGGTATAAAGTATAGATAATATTGAGCTATAGAAACAAAATTTAAATTCTTATCTATGAACTTGTCGAGATTTTCAAACAGGTCCACGAGTATAAACACAAGAAGAAAACACAGTATCCCAAAAAGGAAATTTTTAACAAACTGCTTTAATGTGTATAGATCTAAAATTTTCAAATTAAGAATACTAAAATTAAGTTATGACTGATCAATTATTGTTGCTGTGTAAAATATCAGCTTGCATTGCAGCCCGTAAAAGGAATGAATTAGTTCGATTCGTAGACTTGTTCAAAGCGAACCAATATGACCCTCGTAAATTATATGAAATCATTCTGCAAAGTTATCTTTTTTGCGGATTTCCCGCTGCAATTGAATCATTGAAAATCTTCACAGAAGTTTATCCGAAATTCAAAAAGTCCAAATCAGTATACGATCTAAGAAAATTTAACCATACAGGTAAGCTTAATTGCAAATTAATTTATAAAAACAATTATAAAAAGCTAATTGATAATATGTCTTTGTATAGCCCTGATTTAAAAGAGTGGATACTTACAGAAGGTTACGGAAAAGTTATGGGAAGAAAAGGGTTATCCCTCATAGAAAGAGAATTTATAAATGTAACAATTCTTTGCGTAAACTATTATCCGGAACAGCAGCATTCTCATTTAAAAGGATGTCTCAATCTGGGTGCAACTAAAATTGAAATAGAAACTTTAATACGTTCCATCCGGAAATACATGAAACCCACCATTGTAACCGCCACAGTTAAATTGTTGAAAAGAATAAAGATTTAAAATATTAAAGACGTGCGATAATGTGTATTATGTAAAGTTGAATTGATATTTCTCTTGTGGAAGTCTTTGATTAGTGAATTACTCAAACTACCCTTCTTTTAAATTACTGTAAAACTTTTCATTCAGAAAACAACTGTTAATTATGTTTTATTTCTGCAATAAAATATTTATTTTTGCATCATTATGATTGAAATAAACTATTACTTAATTGTCAGTGCAATATTGTTTTGCATTGGTGTCATCGGTGTTTTAGTCAGACGAAATGCAATAATTATATTCATGTGCATTGAGCTGATGCTTAATTCCATTAATTTAACTCTTGTTGCATTTTCCTCATATCTGGGAAATATAAACGGACAGATATTTGTGTTTATTGTAATGACTGTAGCTGCTGCAGAAGCAGCAATAGGGTTGGCAATTATCATAGCCCTTTTCCGCAATAAGGAGTCTGTTAATATAGACGAAATAAATATTCTTAAATGGTAATTTAACCTTTATCAATACCTGATGGCAAATTCCTTCTACCTTGTTACTTTACTTCCTTTGATCGGCTTTTTGATAAGCGGCTTACTTGGAAAAAAAATTAAGAACGAAAAAGTTATAGGTACTATTTCAACCCTGGCTGTTTTTATTCCATTCATAATAGCTGCACTGACTTTCTTCGAATTACTTTCGGCAGATCCCGGCTCAAGAAAAATCGTTCTGAATTATTACAACTGGATAACAGCAGGAAGTTTCACTGTTAATTATGCCTACCTGATTGACCCACTTTCCATTTCATTGGTTCTCATTATTACCGGAATAGGCGCCATGATCCACCTCTATTCTATCGGCTATATGCACGGAGATCCGGGTTTTGCAAAGTTCTTTGCTTTTCTTAATCTCTTTATCTTTGCAATGCTTCATCTTGTTCTTGCTGATAACTTCTTACTGGTTTTTCTTGGATGGGAAGGCGTGGGACTATGTTCGTATTTTCTCATTGGTTTCTGGTACGAAAAGAAATTTACAGGTGACGCTGCTAAAAAAGCATTTATTATTAACAGGATAGGTGACTTCGGATTTATGGTAGCAATGTTTTTTATTTTTACAAATTTTAATACTCTTGATATATCTAAATTTCTTGAGGGTCTCTCCGGATATAATGTCGGAGATCCACTCTTATTAATCATAGCTTTACTGATATTTCTTGGAGCAACAGGAAAATCAGCTCAGATCCCATTGTTTGTCTGGCTTCCTGATGCTATGGCAGGTCCCACACCGGTCTCAGCTCTGATTCACGCTGCTACAATGGTTACAGCGGGTGTATATCTTATAGCGAGAACTTCCTTACTCTACGCCTTGTCCCCTGTTGCCCAAATGACAATCTTTTACATAGGATTATTTACAGCATTGATGGCTGCGACGATAGCATTGAAGCAAAACGATATTAAGAAAGTTCTCGCATACTCTACAGTTTCACAGCTTGGTTTTATGTTCATTGCTTTAGGAACAGGAGTTTACTGGGTCGCAATATTTCATCTTATCACTCATGCCTTTTTTAAGGCTTTGCTTTTCCTTGGCAGCGGTTCGGTAATTCATGGTATGAATGATGAGCAGGATATCACTAAAATGGGCGGATTAAAAAGTAAGATGAAAATTACTTTCATTACCTTTTTCATCGGCTCACTTGCAATCGCAGGTATTCCGCCTTTGTCAGGGTTCTTCAGTAAGGATGCGATCATTTTTGAGACTTTTAAGGAGATCGGACTTCCATTTATGATCATAACTTTAATTGTTTCCGCACTTACAGCTTTTTATATGTTCAGAATGGTTGCCCTTACGTTTTTTGGTAAACCAAGGTATGATCAAAATAAAGTTCATCCACATGAGTCCCCTTCTACAATGACCTTACCATTGATAATTCTGGCGGTGCTTTCAGCAATTGGCGGCTTCATCGGCGTACCACACTTTATGGGTATTCCGACCTATCTCGAACAGTGGCTTCATCCTGTTTTTGAAAAATCTACCGCAGTCCTGGAGACAATCCATAAAGTTCAAGAACCTTCAATGGCAACTGAACTGCTCCTTGTTTCTATAGCGGTTTTAGTTGCTGTAGTCTCCATAGTTATTGCTTTCAGGAGATATTCAAAGCAGGAATCTTTTGAACCTGAAAAAGGATTTGGAAAAGTGCTGGAGAATAAATACTATGTTGATGAAGTATATGACAAAGCAATTGTAACGCCGATCCAAAAAACTTCCGAAGGTTTTCTTTGGAAAATATTTGACATAAAAATTATTGACGGATTTATAAACGGGATTGCAAGATATGTTTCGAATATCAGTTTTGACTGGAGGAAAATGCAGACCGGTATCATTCAGGACTATACCACTATCTCTGTTGCCGGTGTTATCATTATTATGGTTTACATACTACTCTCGTAAATTTGTTTTTAGATGTTTAAGAAAAGAGGAGATCCTATTCAAGATCTCCTCTTTTTTTATAATCTGCTGTTTGATTTTATTCTTTAACTTTTTACTTACTGCTGGTTTGCATTATATAAGCAGCAACATCAGCAATATCCTGATCGCTTAAAGCAGGTGCATGAAAGAATGGCATTGCGCCGTCACCCAGCCGGACATTGAATGTGATAGATTTAACATTTCCTTCAAAGTCTTCAAGCATGGAAGGCACTTTCTTTACAGTTGAATTTTCACCGTGACAAAATGCACACGCGTTCTTGAAAGTTTGTTCACCTTTTACCGCATCACCTTTCAATGCTATTATTACACTCTGTACTCCCTTTAACTTTGCTTTATCTTTTACAGGCAATGCAATTGTCTCATACTTGATCTCAGATGGAGAATCTTTCCCGGCAACAGAAGTATAGTATGAATTTAAAGACTGAATCTGTTCAGGAGTCAACGGAGTTTTCATTCTCATATATTCTTGCCAGCAAAGTGTTGCTCCGCCTGCATTGAGCGCCACTTCTTCACCTTTGAACTTTCCCATAAATGTAGAAGTTCTTTTTGATGCCCCCTGTATATTGGAAAAATATTTTGTCAGTGGATTTGAAGTATTTGTACCGTCACTATGGCAGTCAGCACAGGCAATATTGTTTTCTGCAGACTTCATGTAGAACAGATCTTTTCCGGGTGAACCGCCGGAAATCTTTTTGGAAGTATCAGTTTTTTCCTTCTCCTTGTTTTCAGTTAATTTTTCTTCCTTTTTGCCGCAACTAACAAGCATTGCGCTTAATAGAAAAACAGACAAAGCATATACGAAAAATTGTTTCATGTATTCCCTTTCACTTAAGGTTAATTTTAATAAGAGAGTTTTTCAATATAATTATTTTCTTTTTGATTTTCCCAACATAATGTTTAATCCGAGACTAAGACTCCACCAGTTCACATTCTTATTTCTGCCTGTGACTAATGAAGATGATGAATTCGGATTGGTGAGATTTGTATAATACGAACCTTCTCCGTCGTTGATCGGTACGCTTTCTCTGTTAAATTCTATTCTGTCTTCAAAACCGGCTTTACTCTTTTTTAAAAATAAATTACTGAGGTGATAACTGCCGCTCAAAGAAACAGAATACTCATCACTTAACTTAAAATTTATTCCTGCGTCCGTCAGCAGTCCCATTCTGAAAGCATCGTTAAATATTATTCCTGAAAATTGATTTCTGACAAGTGTCAGGCTTAGTATGCTGAATGTAAAATTAGCATTTACAAACGGGCGTATCCTTGATCCGATCAACGGACTTACTTCCGCACCAAGACCGAAAGTTGATACTGAAAATTTATTTTCAAATGAAACAGGTACGACAATGTTATTCTCAATTGTTGTTCCGAAGGATGATTTTGTAAATGAGTTAAACGAAGTGTAAGCACCAAGCAGAGTTGCGCTTACTATACCGCTTGCTGCTAATGGGAATCGAAGTGTTCCGGTCAGTGTGACTCCTGTACTTGTTGCATAATTATTCTTGATGAAGTCACTGCTGATAAATGAAATTCCTAAATCATTGGTTGAGATCAGATCGCCGCTGAAATTTTCTCCGGGGTATGCAAGACCAATGTTCATTTGTAATGAAGGTCTTGATTGTGAATATGAAATGTCTGAGTATGCCGCAATTAACACAAAGGCAAGAAGCAGTATATTTTTTTTCAATAATGAGTAACTAAAATTTTATTTTGAGAACCTCAGGTTCACACCGCGTCTACTTCCTTGGCTTTTGCGTCTTTGGTTTGGTATTATCAAAGTAAATGTTCACACCCAAATAAACAGTTCCCCAGTTTATTTTTTTTTCTTTGGTGGCGACTTCTCTTCTTACAGATGTCAGCACCGGTCCGTAAAGAGTTGAATAAAATCTTCCCTGAGCATCATTAAGTGAACCGTTTGTTCTTCCCCACTCTGCCGCATCAGCAATACTTGAGTTAGTATTTTTCAAGAGTAAGTTTCCAAGATCATATTTTATTCCCAGTGCGAGTCCGAAATTCGGGTTTATCTTTGCTTCTATTCCTCCGTCAAAATTTACTCCAATCCTGAAATCGGAAAACTTGAACTTGACACTGTCGAACCGGTTCTCGGTTCTTGCAAGTTCACCGTTCATAAAATTAAATGAAAGCATTGCTCCGAAGTAAGGGCTTATAAAATTTGTAAATGAAGTCGGAGCGAGCTCAAGACCAAGCCCCACTCCGAAGTTATTAAAAGTGTAATCATAGTTTATACTGGTAAGAACCGTATCGAACTGATTATTAATGTTAATGACCTGCACTCCTATATTTCCGCTTTTACTGCTTTCAAATGTATTGAATGTATTGAAGCTGCCGCCGATTACTCCGCGTATGATCGAATATTTGTCGAAATTAAATTTTCCTTTCCCGAAGAAATGAACCCCTGTCTTACCGCCGTAATTGTTAGTAATGAAATCCGGATTGATCGTCAGTGCCTGAAAAGAGCCAAGTGCTTCGTTAGTGTAATAGGTGCCTTTGAGATCATTGTATGGCTCGCTGATACCAATACCAAACTGAAGCTGAGTGTTGTTGAATTGTGCGTTTAAATTGGTAGTAATGAAAATTGCAAAAAGTAAGATGAAAAAATTCTTTAGCATGAGAATAATTTATTTTTGTTTTGTGATTAAGTTGTAGGCAGAAATTATGGCAGCAGTCTCTGCGCGCAGCTTTCGCTCACCGAGAGATCTTACCTGCCAATTATTATTCTTTAATATTGATATTTCCTTTTCACTGAAACCTCCTTCAGGACCGATCAGCAAGCTCACATCATTAGTGTTCGGCTCCAGATCAATTTCACTGATGTCTTCGGAATATTCATACATTACAATTTTATTGCTGTTCTGTTTTGTGCCTGAAATAAAATCCTGAAATGTTATCGTCTCCTTAAATTCAGTCAGCAGACATCTTTGCGACTGCCCCATCGCTCCCATGATTATCTTGCGTATCCGGTTCATCTTTGAACTGCTTAATGATGTTTTATTCACCGTGTGCTCTGTTATAACAGGATGAATGGATGACACTCCGAGCTCCACAGCTTTCTCAATTGCAAATTCAAACCGTGACATATTCCTCAGCAAGGATAAATAAAGCTTCAGATTGATTCCCGGCTCGTAAAGATTAAATTCCCTGCTGATAATTTTACAGTGTAATTTATCTTTACTGATCTCAGCTATTACACAATGATAAATATTACGCTCCCCGTCTGTGATTGTTATTTCATCACCTGTCTTCTTTCTCAGAACTTTAATAAGATGATTAAATTCAAATTCATCTACAACAAGCTCACCGGATGCTTCATCTATGTTTGATCTGTCAGTAAAATAATATTCCATTTCAATTTTTTAAAATGATGCGTCAAGATCGAATATGATCTGGGGAACAAAGCGCTTATCTTCCTTTCTGAATGCAAAGTCTGTCCTGCCTACAAATCCAAAAGGCAAAATAAAATTAAGTCCCGCGCCGAATCCATTATAAAACTGCGTCTTGAAAAAATTATTATTTTTATTCCAGACTCCGCCCACATCAAAGAAGATCGTCGCGAACAATCCGAATTTATAGTTGAGATTTTTGAGCATGGAGATCTTGTTTGCTATCGGAAGTGATTCTCCTTTTACATAAAATGGATTGATCACAGGTATGCGAATCTCGTTGAACATTCCGATCAAATTTTCTCCTTCAAAAACAATTTTTTTATAGCCTCTTATAAGCTTATCATATCCAAAAAACTCATCAAGATAATTAGGTATTTCTCCGCCGAATGAAACCGCGCCGAATGTGCGGGAAGCTATAGTTACACTATAATCACGCGCAAGCTTGACAGGGATAAATCTTCTCGCATCAAAATTTATCCTGTTGAAGTCAAACAACTTTCCGAAGCCGAATTTTTTGTATTCAAGAAAATAGTATGATCCGATGAGAGAATACTCCCGGGAATTTCTTGTATCATACTTTCCGCCTAAAGTAAAAGTAAGAAAATTATCCTTGCCGTCAGGAGAGAATGTTCTTCCTGAATCATTCTGAGAAGTATTGATTATGTTGTATTTAAAAGAAGCTAAAGCTGAAAGATCCTTTGTAAAATATTTCCCTAAAGTATATGATGCATCAAACTTATACATTGCAAAATTTTCTGATGCCAAGGGAATGGAATTGTTCACAGTATCATTTAATGCAACAAGACTTTTGTTGAAGTCCTTTGAGTAGCCGATGGATGTAGATGAAAAGTAGTGTGCATTCTTGCCGATCCATGGTACGGAATAGCTCAGATTTACAAACGGCTCATACCCTATTCCGAAGCTAAGAGAAGCGGTCTCATTTCTTCCCCTGAAATTATTCCAGACAATGTTCAGTCCTGCCCAGAATTTTGAAAACTCTCCATTGCGGAATCCTCCCTGAGGAACAGGAAGTATGTAAAATCTTTCTTCGACAAGAAACATAACATTAACTTTGAAGGCGCTGTCAGTAGGAACAGGATAAACATCGACCTTATTAAACAGCCCGAGATTGTATAGCCGCTGAACATCATCTTCAAGCATTTTGATATTTAGCTTGGAATTTTCCCTGACAGACAATTCACGCATTATGATATCTTCATCGGTTACGTCATTGCCCGCAATGAAGATTTTCCCGATCGTAATGTCTTCAAGAGTAAGCGAGTCAACTCCTGTAATGGAACTGTCCTGTTTTTGCGATAATGCAAAATTAACCGACAGCAAAAAAATAATATTTAAAATATAGAACTTCAATTATTTCTTCGGGCTGTCGTTTGAAAGAGTTTTTAATTGTTTAACCTTATTGAGGAGCTGTCTTGCATCGGGCGCATTTGGTCTGATCTCAATAGCTTTATTGATCAGGGCTTCCGCCTCATCCAGCTTTACAAAATTCATAAGGTAATTTGCCCGGCTGAGAAAAGCATTATAGTACGCCGTCATAATAAAATTATGATGGTAATCATTCCTGTCGGTGATGGTATATTTGAAATCCGGCATTTTATTTTCGATGTAGTTTTTATCTTTGGTGTATTTTATAAGAAGACCTTCAGGAACCTTTGCATAATCTTTTCCGAATTTTTCATTCTTATCCTGCTCGATCTCAAATGTTGTGAAAAAATTTCTGTCCGGATTTCTGTCGATCAGGCTGCTTAAAAGATTTATAAAAGTAGATTGTATTTTCATCAGATCCTGTCTGTCGGCTTCAGTAGAAGGCTTTGTATACCGTTCAGTATTCTTCTCAAACTTAAGAAGCTCATTCTGATATGCCTCAAATTCCGCTTTGCTTCTTTCATATATTTCCGGATAATGTTTTTGTATATGAGGAATATACCAGCTCTTCCTTAAAAGCTCCTTATCAATAACGACAAGATCTTTTCTGATATTCTTAACATACTGCTGATAGATCGACGATGAAATCCAGAAGTCCCATTGTGTAGAAAGTATTATGGAATTTTCAGGAGCTGAATTAAAGACATTTAAAGTATAGTCTTCTACAAAATAATTTTTGCTTTCATCAACTTTGGAAAAATTCTCTGCCAATGGTATCAAACATATCAGTAGAAATGCAAAGCTGATCTGCTTCGCATTACCTTTGATCTTCTTCGCAATGAAAAGCATTCCAAAGCCCATCCATATCGCAGCGACAATGAATGCAAGTAAAAAGTATGAATCAATATCGTAGATATCATAATTAATGGCATATAAAACACAGAAGCCGAATAACAACAATGTAAAATTGAAAAGTTTTTTACTTCTTTTAAACAATTCAAACAAACCCGGAATCGCGATCAGCAACGGAAGATAAAAAAATTCAAGAGGAAAGTTTTTTGTAAAATAGTTAAACTGCTTGCCTGCATTTTCAAATGACGAGAACATCCAAATGCTGAACTGCTTGCCGGTAAAATGTCTCCAGAAGTTTTCGAAGTTATGCGGGTAACCCCAGCTAAGCACATTGTTTTCGGCGCGCACGAATAAATACATATATACAGAGTATCCGAGCACAAAAGGAACAATGAGAATTGCAATCCTTTTAAAGGACGATGCGCTGAATTTATTCACTGAGAAGTACAGGTATATGCATCCGACCGAAAGAAATATCGTTGAAAGATGATTTGTAAAGCTCAATCCAAGTACAAACGCAAACAGTATCCAGAATCTTTCATTTCCGGGCTCAAATTTTTCGTTTTCAAATGTAAGACTGCAGGCTTTTATGATAAGATAAATATTAATGATGAGAAAAAACGTATGGAGTGAATAAACCTCTATGGCGTTTGCCGTATCCCAGAAGGTTTTGGAAAATGCAAGCAGCAACACTGCAGCTAATGAAATGTTATAGATTATGTCGTTAGGAAGAACTGTATCTGCGGCGTCAGCATTCTCCAGCAGGCTTCTGTCTGTAAGCATAACCACCATCAAATTAAAAAACATCACCAAAGCAAGTGAAGAGATTACCGCGCACATCAGATTGAGACGGTAAACTTCATCACCAATTGGAAGATTCGTAAACACATTCCCAAGAACTGTAAATAGCGGATAACCTGTGGGATGCGCGACACCAAGCTTCGTGGCGACCGTAGCAAGCTCGCCCGAATCAATAAATGTAACAGTCGGCGCCAGTGTAATGATGTAAACGATGAGAGGTATTATGAAAGATAAAACTCTGTAGATATTCAGCTTAAGATTTTTTTCTGTCATTAAAAATTGTAGTTATATTAATGTATGTTCAACCATGATACATTTGTTTTCGATGTATTCAATATCATTCTTTAAAGCAAGCTCTTTCGCTTCGCTGCTTATTACTCCGATCTGAGTCCATACCACTTTCGGTTTATAACTTAGCAGAAGTATTTCCTCCACCAGATCATAAACAAATTCCGATCTTCTGAAAATATTTATTATCTCCGCTTCTTCCGGTAATTCTTTGAGCGAGGCGTAGCATTTGATCTCATCTATTTCCCTGCCCGCTAATCCCGGATTGACGCCCATCACCTTAAAACCATTTCCTTTCATGTATCGTCCGATCCTGTTGCTCGGTCTCTGATGGTTATGAGAGAAGCCGACTATAGCAACCGAATTATACGAAGTCAGAACTTTTTTTATCTGTGAAGTGGTCATAACTTTGCAAAATTTTTTTTAGTTGTAAGTTTCTGTGTGCGTCGGGTCCCGGTATCTGATGTGTATCCGTTTTTATCAAAGTAACTACTATGTGTAAAAAAATTAAGGGAATAACTCATGAAGAATTATTCCCTTTTGACAATTACATTTTAAAAATTAATTAACGCAATAGTTTTTGTAAATCCCGTCAAGAAAATTCCATTGAAGGGTAGATGATTCACCGATCGTATTGATAAGTCTTTTCTGATCTTCGAGAGAATTGTTAGTGCTGGTCATTATTTCCATTTCATCACGTGAGTGATAAACATCTGCTTCTTCATGAACCTTAAAAAACTCGATCGCCTTATCAGAATCAATACCGTAAAACTTTTTCAGTCCTTCTATTTTTGTTTTTGAAATTTCCGGAACCTGTGATTCATAAGCATACAATGCAGCAAGACCGAGTGTAAATTCAGGTGAGCGGGTGATCTCATACATACCGTCAACAAGATCTTCAACTTCTCTGATCGGTTCCGCACTTTTAACTTCAGCTTCAGTCAGCCCCAAGCTTTGCGCAAAGTTAAGCCATAATCTCGGATGATCTTCAATGCCTGTCTTGTAGCCCTCTTCATCGGCAAGATTTTCCAGAAGTATCTGTCTGGTTTTAACGTCATCACAATTTGAATGAACACAACTTACGAATCTAGGAAAGTGTTTTACAAAATGATAATACTGCTTTGCATACTCTCTGAGCTCTTCTTTAGTAAGCTTTCCTTCATTCCACTTCTGATAGAAAGGATGATTAAGCAAACTGTTCTTTTCAATCACAGAGTTTACTTCTTCAATGAATTGTTCTTTTGATAACATATTTTATTTTTGATTTATTAAGTGATGTTAAATTAATTAATATAAAAATAATTTAAAATGAAAAATAAAAATTTAAATTCAATTTCTTAACCGCTTACATCAGCCTCAGCATAATCACTCACCGGATTACAACTGCAGACAAGATTTCTGTCTCCGTACGCACTGTCAACTCTGCCTACGCTCGGCCAGAATTTATTTATCCCCGGCAAGCTCACAGGATAACCCGCTCTTTCACGTGAATAAGGATGAGTCCAGTTGTCGCTGATCACGCTTTGGCAGGTATGAGGAGAATTTTTCAAAACATTATCTGTGACATCAGACTCCCCTGTTTCAATTTCCCTTATCTCTTCTCTTATCAGTATCATAGCTTCGCAAAATCTGTCGAGCTCTGCTTTTGTTTCGCTCTCTGTAGGCTCCACCATTAATGTGCCGGGTACAGGGAATGAAACTGTCGGCGCGTGAAAATTATAATCCATCAACCTCTTGGCTATATCCTCAACTTCAACTTTAGATGTATTCTTGAATTCCCTCATGTCAAATATAAGTTCATGTGCAACTCTGCCATTCTTACCTGAATACAATGTTTTATAATGATCAGCAAGTCTGGCTTTAATATAATTAGCATTAAGTATGGCGATCCTTGTTGCATCAGTCAGTCCTTTTGCACCCATCATTTTTATGTATGCATAAGATATAATAAGTATGCTAGGACTTCCCCATGGTGCTGCAGATACTGCTGTAATTGAATTTTTACCACCAAGTTTTAATACTGAATGTCCGGGTAAAAATTCTTTGAGATGTTCAGCCACTCCGATAGGTCCCATTCCCGGACCTCCGCCTCCGTGAGGAATGCAGAATGTCTTGTGAAGATTCAAATGACAAACATCAGCACCGATCATTTGAGGACTTGTTAATCCGACCTGCGCGTTCATGTTTGCGCCGTCCATGTAAACCTGTCCTCCGTTGTCGTGTATTACTTGGCAAATTTCCTGTATTGTCTCTTCAAAGATCCCGTGTGTCGAAGGATATGTCACCATCAGAGCGGCAAGATTGTCCTTATGCAGTTCGGCTTTCTTCTTAAGATCTTCAACATCGATGTTTCCGTTCGCGTCACTGCTTACGACAACAACTTTCATTCCCGCCATTACCGCGCTCGCGGGATTTGTTCCGTGAGCGGACGCAGGTATAAGACAGATATTTCTTTTAGCATCTTTTCTCTTTAAATGATATTGCCTGATGACCATAAGTCCTGCATACTCTCCCTGTGCTCCTGAATTCGGCTGCAGCGAAACTGCTGGAAATCCTGTGATCTCTGACAGATCTTTTGCTAGATCATTTATTATTTCAATATATCCTTCCGCCTGTTTAAGAGGAACAAACGGATGCATGTTGCTGAACTCATTCCATGACAGCCCAGCCATTTCAGCGGTCGCGTTTAATTTCATCGTGCACGAGCCAAGCGGTATCATTGATGTTGTCAATGAGAGATCCTTGTTTTCAAGGTTCTTCATGTAACGAAGAAGTTCTGTTTCAGAATGGTGTGTATTGAAAACAGGGTGTATAAGATAATTACTTTCTCTCGTGAACTCGTCCGGGTAATCAGTATTCATATTATCAGCAATATTTTTTAATTGCTCTTCGTTGATATTTTTTCCTACTGCTTCGGCAAAGACAGAAATGATCTCGTCAGCATCTTCTTTTTCCGTGACCTCGCTGAGGGATATGCCAATGGCATCTTTAAAATACCTGAAGTTGATCCCCTTCTTCTCTGCTGCTTTCCTGATCGTGGCAATCAATTTCTTATCAGCGTTTACCTTTAATGTATCGAAATAAATGTCGTTAGTCTGAACATAGCCGGCATCTTCAATAGCTAAGCCGACATACTTTGTCAGTCCGTGAATTTTTTCAGCGATCTCCTTTAATAATTTCGGACCGTGATACACTGCGTACATTCCTGCCATTACAGCAAGCAGAACTTGTGCTGTGCAGATATTGCTCGTTGCCTTTTCTCTTTTAATATGCTGCTCGCGTGTCTGTAAAGCCATACGGTAAGCCCTGTTGCCGTGAACATCAACTGATACACCAATAATTCTTCCCGGTATCTGTCTTTTGAATTTATCTTTTGTTGCGAAGTAAGCCGCGTGCGGTCCGCCGTAACCCATTGGAATGCCGAATCTCTGTGTTGTACCGACAACAGCGTCAGCCCCGAATTCTCCGGGCGGCTTGAGCAATGTAAGGCTCATCAGATCGGCAGCAACTATTATATTTATGTTTTTTGAATTCGCATCCGAAAACAGTTCGCTGTAATCATAGATCGCGCCGTCTCCTGACGGATACTGTACAAGTATTGCAAAGACATCATCATTAAGATTGAAATCGTTATGGCTGCCAACCTTTACTTTTATTCCAACAGGAACAGCTCGTGTTTTCAAAACTTCAATTGTCTGCGGAAAGCACTCATCGGAAACGAGTATCGTGGCTGCATTTTTTTTATCAGCTCCGCGTGTGTGATAGAACATAAGCATGGCTTCGGAAGCTGCCGTGCCTTCATCAAGCAGTGAAGCGTTTGCAAGGTCCATGGCAGTGAGATCGCTTACCATTGTCTGAAAATTAAGAAGTGCTTCAAGACGTCCCTGCGAGATTTCCGCCTGATAAGGAGTATACTGAGTATACCAACCCGGATTCTCCAGAATGTTTCTCTGAATAACCTGCGGCGTAATGCCGGGATAATAACCCATTCCAATATACGATTTGAAGACTTTGTTCTTCCTGGATATCTTTTGAAGGTTCTTCAGAAAATCAAATTCACTAACGGGTTCGTCGAGCTTTAACTCATTATTATTTCTGATTTGAGAAGGAATGGTTTCGGATATGAGCCGGTCGAGTGATGAAGCACCGATGACTTCTAGCATCTCGTTTATTTCTTTTTCATCAGGACCTATATGCCTGTTAACAAACTTATCAGGGTTCTGGAAATTGGTCATAAATTTTTTGAGAATTATTTGTTTGAATTGTGATTAGTATGCAATATAAAACTTATTTATTGCAAACTAAATTCCAAAAGAAGAGAAGTATATAATGAAGTACAATGAAGTCACATCCATCCAAAACAAATTTTTACCACTAAGGTACAAAGACTCAAATAAAAGATTTTTATAATTATAACTGAAATCTTCATACGCCTTAGTTAAAGTTTTTGTTTTTCTTTGAGCCTACGAGACTTCGAGGTTTACCGGCTCTGTACATTATGGAGCGAGAGCAACATAGAGTATATTCTTGAGTTGGGTTATTGTATTCTCGAATCGGGCTATTGTATTCTAGAGTTAACCTTTGTGATGTCAATAGGGCACATCTCCAACTGCGAATTATTTTTTCAGACCAATTTCAATAACCTTAGAGTCTCCCCTTTTCATCTCAGACTTGACTTCAGCTTTTATGTCAAAGTCGCTCAGTCTCCAGGTGAATCTTCCCGCGCTGTCCGCAAATCTGATGACTACGAACACATTCTGATCATTGCTCAGTTTTTCTGCCATCTTTGTCAGAACCTTATACGTCTTTCCTTTTCTTGAAGGTGAACATTTCATTATCTCCTCTTCATCAAATGCCGAGTTATCGATCACTTCATTTTTAACACCTTGGTTAATTATAGTGTCAGGTATCTTTTTAATGCTCATTATATTTTTCAATGGAAGTGAATATATGAGTTACAATTGCGAGTTACAAGTTTCAAGTTAGTTTTGGTGTGACTTATAATAAATTTAACTCTGAGGAATCAAGCCGGCAGCTAAGATCATATGGGCAGTTCAATCTGATCCATTAAAGATTGACTGGGGCATAAATTCCAGTGAATCCGGTTTTGGGAAAAAGATTTTTCTAAAATAAAATTTAGGGAGAAAATTAAGTTGAGACACTTTCCCTTCCCAAGCTGGGGTTTGGGAAGGAGAGGAATGCAAAATACTTTACTGTAAGAAACTTTTTTCTATTTGAAGAAAAGACAACATCAATAAAATAAAACGATGATTACACCTCCCTTAAATATTTGTGTTGAATATTACGGGTTGTATTGTAAAATTGTATCTGCCGGAATAATATTTGTTAACCCTTTTAAATATTGCCTTCATGCCTTCAAACAGAAAGATCACAGACCTAACCTTTTACAAATCAGTGTTGCCTTATGACAGTGAACTCTTCGGAGTATATCAGCCATTGCTTGGCTGGAAGTCAAAGCAGATCGGGGACAGGATCGAAAAGAGTCTTAACAAGGATAAGAAACAGGTTCTTGAAAAGATCAGATATGAATTTCTTCCTATGGTTGAAATCAGGAAAACTGAGAACAGTCCTTTAGAGATTCAGATAAAGCCCGGTATGTCAAACGCGACTAAGCTCAGGAATTATGACAGCGTACTTCTGAAACAGATCGCGGCAAAACTTCCGGAGTATAACCGCAGTTTTGACAACAACCTCTGGAAGAGTCTTATTAACGATGACAACATAAACTCACTTCTGAAAAAGACTGTGACAAAGTCATATACAGATGCTTATCAGAAGATAACAAAAACCGTTGATTCGCCTGGAAGAAATAATCTTTTGCTGAGAAGGTCAAAGGGAGAGAATGAAGACGCGCAGATCAACCCTGATGCATTCGAACGGCAGCTTCAATATGAGTCTTCTATAGCAGGGGCATTGCTGCATCTGGTGAAGGAGAAAAGTTATGATTCACTTAAAGAAATATTTTACAATTCAAATAATAACGCGGATCAGCTTGGTAAAATGATGAAGATACTTTCGGCACAGGATCCACAAAGTGCGTATCTTAACATTGAAAATCTTGATCCCCGGGACCTTGATCACATAAACAGCGCGGCACTCTCCCCTATCAGTGTTGTACATTTATTCAGACAATACTTTTACGAACTGGATTCATTTCTCGGAACGCCTGTCAGTCACGTGTGGCTGAGTCCGGGTTCAAGCGTGGAGCTGATAGAAATTCATACAAGAAAATACACGATCGAAAAGAGCATAGAATCGGTACTTGATATTTTCAATAAATCGGAGCAGTCAACTACAACTCACGACGAGATATCTGAAGCCGTCAAAGATGATAATGAGCAGGACATAAAATTCGGCGCAAGCGTAAAGGCATCCTATGCATCAGTTGAAGCGACATCAAGCTTTGATTACAATAACACTCAGAAGACAGCACGTGAGAAGACCCATAAGGTTATGCGTGAGCAGACAGAAAAGTTATCATCCGAAATAAGAAAAAATTACAAGACAACATTTAAGACAAACTCCGAATTCACGGATGTCAGCAACATAAAACACACACTCGCAAACACAACCAATGATCTTATTAATTATGAATTAAGAAGAAAGATGAGACAGGTAGGAGTGCAGGTACAGGATATCGGAACTTACCTTTGCTGGCAGACTTTTGTGGATGACGCCGGCTCTGAACTTGGACTTTCGAAACTGATACATATCGCGAAGCCGCCAGAACTTGACGGCATCCCGCATCCTGAATCAATTCCGCCTCTTGCACCATTCGCAGAAGAAAAGATCATTACCATACCTTTCATTTCGACAGAGAACGGAGCGGACAATGAAGATGAAGTTTATCTTGACGGAGTCGAAGCAAGTAATGAGGAATTTATGGGAGATGTTGAAAAGATCCGGTGTGACTTCAGTCAGGAGTTTTTGTGTCCCAAATCAAATTATACTCTTGAGAACGTTGAGTATGACTCACAGGGTTTGCCTTTCTCCTTATCAACAAGCACGCCGATAACAAACAAGGATAACAAGGCGACATTCACACTTCATCTTGAAAGCGCTGACTTCCAGGGAAAGAACAGCGTGCAGATAAGACTCATACTGTACTGGTATCCTACCGAAGCCGCGAACAAACTCATTAATGATCAGAATGAACTGATTATAAAAAATTTCAAAGAGCGTGAGAAAACTGAATACGAAAAAGCATTTGTAGAAAATGCAAAAGACAGAATTAACAAATCGAGTAGGGTAGTGACAAGAAACAGTGAAGAGCTCAGAGAAGAGGAACGAATAGTTGTTTACAGAAAACTAATTCAGGACATGCTGCTTAAGGATGTTCCCATGCCTGATGATAATACAAGACATGTTGTATCCGAATTACTGAACTCAATATTTGATGTAGACAAAATGCTCTATTTTGTCGCGCCCGAGTGGTGGCGTCCGAGACTGCACAGGAGCAGACAGCAATTGAATGAGGCACCGAAGTTCACAGTTGATAAAACAAATTTTGCCACGGCTGACATTAATGCAGTAATGTACAGAGGATTGAAAAAGAACATTACAAAAGCTGACAAAGTTGACAAGGCAGGAGCACTAAACTCGAGTACTATCGGCTGGGGCGGAATAAACGATTCTGAACGTGATAACTATTACATAACAGATGAATCAGAACCGGCAAGATTTGGGAGTTCACTCGGATGGCTTCTTCAGCTTGACGGTGATAATATGAGAAACGCGTTTCTTAATGCTCCGTGGGTGAAGGCAGTGATCCCCATTCGTCCTGGAAAAGAAGAAGCAGCGATCAACTGGCTTAAAGGCGTCGAAGGAATGAACGGCATAACGGACGATGTGATCTATCATACAATCAATCCGCAGGAGAAGGACATAAACGGTGCGCCTCTTGACGGACAGAAGATGATAGATGTCATTCACGATCTTGCAAAGAAAATAAAAAAGAAGTATGAGGAAGGATTGAAGTCGGGAGTTTATCCAAAGGCGAGTGAAGTTTCTGATCCGGCACTTGTGGATGCCGACAGTGTAGTGACCGCCACTCCCATAGACAGGGTTTATGAACACGGATTCTATCCGCTTAAGGGGAGCTTCAGGGCGAATGTTGACGGGAATTATGAAATATTCGACCAGTGGATAGAAGTGTTGCCAACTGATCAGATCGTACCTGTTCCGGTAAAATATGATCCGATAACCGGAAGGCAGATCTGAGGATGGCTGAACCAAAGAAAAAAATGAGGCTTACATTTCTCTGGGCTGATGAAAGCACACTTATCCAGGATTGGCGGCAGAAGATCTCAAAACAAATGGTCGAATGGGCAAATGATTTTTACGGACCGTATGGATTTGAACTTGATGTATCTCCCAAACTTGATGAAAGAAATCCATTACTATTCGGTAAAAAATATTGCCTGAAGCTGAACGAAGGTATAAGACCTGATCCTGATTTTGAATTAAGCGGATTATATGATGAACTCTTAAATGAGAATTCAAAGACCTCCGGTATATTGAGGGAAATAGATATATTGAGAGCACAGGACCCTCAATTTAACAATCCTGCCATAAGTAAGCAGATAGATGAAAAGTTTAAGGAAATAGAAGCTTTAAGAGCAAGGGTTGATAAGATGGGAGAAGAACTCGATAAATTACGTAATGAGAAAAATTATGACAGAAGATTCAGGATCCAGATAGGATTGAAATTTTTAAATGAAAAGATCATAAGTTCAGACAGACTAGTAGTAGTTTTCTGCAAATACATCTCGCGAAAATATTTAATGATGCGGAAGAGTATTGGCATTATAATGGGAGAGGCATCGGGTGAGAGTTCTGAGATCGCATTCGGAGAATTTTTTGTCTGGCCGCAACCCGTGATATTTGTCAACACAATTACTTATGATCCTATTACACTTGCACACGAGCTGGTACATACAACCGGGAGGTTGCATCCTCCTGCAGTTACAGTGATCAGGAATCTTGATAAATATTTGAATTTCAAGCCGGCGAAAATGGAAGGAGGAATTATGAATCGTGCCATGACAGCTTATGAAAATCAAATCAGGTTTGAGCAACTGTTCAGACAATTACCGGGAGGAATGTATGACGGACCCAAGAATTATATCCTTAATTATAATTCCTTTGGACTATCTCCTTCTGAGGTGACCCTTCAGGACATTGACGTAGAAAGATTTAAGAACGTATTCTATGTAATTTAAATCACAATTCAGAATTAAAAAAAATTATGAAAGCAATAATATTATTGGCAACACTTAAAGAAGAAGGACCATCGAATACAGAAGTTTTATGCGAATTCCTTGAAGGATATTTTAAAAAGAAAAAAATAAGCAGCGAGATCATAAGACTCGTAAGGTACAATATATTTCCGGGTACCTGCATCAATATGGGTGAAGGTGATGACTGGCCGAATATTCTTGAAAAGATCCTCAGCTCGGATATTATTATTTTTGCAACACCGATATGGTGGAACAATTATTCCTCGGAAATGCAGAAGGTGATAGAAAGACTTGATGAACTTCACGACGAGATATTACAGGGAAAGAGATCCCGGCTTGAAGGCAAGGTTGCGGGTATAGTGATCACCGGTGATTCCGACGGAGCACAACAAATCATAGCCAATCTTGGTAATTTTTTTAACGCTATTGGACTGACATTCCCTCCTTTTACATCACTATCTGTTTTGTGGAAAGGACAAGAAAAGGGTGAGAAGCCAACCAGGAAGAAACTTACGGAAAAGTACAAAAAGGAATATTCAAAAACAGCCGATACAATGGTAAAGCAACTGTTAAAGTTCGCGAGGAAGTAAACTAATACAGCAGTCTTAATCTTTCATTTATGACACTTAGAACTATATTGAGAAATATGTGCTTAAGTTCTTTAATTCATAAGCTTTAACTGCCGTACTTAGATTTTATTAAAGCTATAACATTCCCCAAATCGGCAACACCTAATTTGTAATTTATAATGAAAAGAAATTTCAATACGAACAGATTAATCAAATCGCAATTCTTAATTCTTACTTGAACAAATGAATATCCCTTCCGGCATCGTAACCTTTTTGTTTACTGACATCGAAGGCAGCACACGCCTCGCGCAGGAGTTTCACGATTCTTATGTTGATATTCTGACGAAGCATGACAATATCTTAAAAGAAGCCATCGAATTAAATAATGGATTCATTTTTAAAAAAGTCGGAGACGCTTTTTGCTCGAGCTTTGAAAATGCATCTGACGCTGTTAATGCTGCTGTTGAAATTCAAAGAAGATTAAGCGAAAACCATAGTAAAGAATTTGATGTAAAGGTAAGGATCGGGATTCACACCGGTAATGCAGAATATGTTAATGAAGATTACGCCGGCTATGTGACTCTCAGCAGAGTACATAGAATAATGTCTGTTGCTCACGGCGGTCAGGTCATCATCACCGCTGAGGTTTATGATTCCGTAAAAGAACTTCAGGAAGGAAAGATATCATTCAGGGATTTTGGGAAACGAAAATTGAAAGACATCGTGATCCCCGAGCATATATATCAGATAGTTTCCCAAGAAATTCATTCAGATTTTCCACCTTTGAAAAGCCTTGATGCGCGGCTAAATAATCTTCCCATTCAGTTAAGCAATTTTATCGGAAGGGAAAAGGAAATTGAAGACATCAGAAAATTATTTTCCGGAACGAGGTTGCTTACACTTATCGGTTTCGGAGGAACCGGCAAGACAAGGCTTTCCATTCATATAGCTTCTAACCTTATAGATGAGTTTGCAAACGGTGTCTGGTTTGTTGAGCTGGCGCAATTGTCTGAACCGACATATATCCTTCAGGAAATTGCTTCTGTATTATCAATTGCTAATGACAAAAAAAGAGATCTCTTTGATGTAGTAACTGATTTTCTCAGAGCAAAGGAAGTTTTACTGATACTTGATAACTGCGAACATTTAATTTTGGAGTGTGCCCGGATCGTTGAAGGGTTGCTTGAGCAGTGTCCTAAGTTGAAAATTATTATAACCAGCAGAGAATCTTTACGCATATTTGGTGAGACCATCTACCAGGTTCCAGCGCTGTCATTGCCTGATATTAAAAAGGACATTACTGTAGATTCACTGACCCGTAATGAATCGGCGAAATTATTTACTGACCGAGCAATTGCAGTCCGGAATGATTTTAAGATAACAGATGTGAATGCGAGATCAGTTGCGGAGCTTTGCTTTCAGCTTGACGGAATACCTCTGGCGATTGAATTAGCTGCGGCAAGAGTTAAGGTCCTGCCTGTAGAAAAGATCCTTGAGAGATTGAGCGACAGATTTAAACTTCTTACCGGAGGGAAAAGAAATCAGTTGCCAAGACAGCAGACTCTGAGGGCGCTTATAGACTGGAGCTATGATCTGTTATCGGAACAAGAAAAATTGTTATGTATGCGTCTTTCGGTATTTACAGGAGGATGGACATTGGAAGCAGCTGAGAAAGTGTGCTCTGATGATGAATTAGATGAGTCTGATATATTAGATCTGCTGGGAAGTCTGACTGATAAGTCTTTGGTAAAAGTATTTGAATCGGATCAGAACCTACGTCATTCTATGCTTGAAACAATTAAGCAATACGGTAATGAAAAGTTAACAGAGTCAGGAAAAAAGAACAGCATACAATTAAACAAATTTAATTTCTTTTATCAATTGGCTGAAGATTCCGAAAGCGGACTTACCGGGACGGAACAAAGGGAATGGATCAAAAGGATCACATCGGAATACGATAACATCAGAGACTGTCTGAAATGGTCTCAGGAAAATGATCCCGTTTGTTTCTTAAAGATGTGCGTTGCACTGGGTAAGTTTTGGGAACTCAGGAGCAATTTTACAGAAGGTCTTGAATATTTTCAAAAGAGTCTGGAAAGAAACGAAAATGCAGAACCTCTCTTCAAAGCAAAAGCAATATACTGGACCGGCTTTTTTCTGATTAACCAGGGAAAGTACATGGAAGCCAAAAAATATCTGAATCAGTGCCTTGAAATGTTCAGGCTATTAGGATACCAAAATGGAGTTGCGATCTCTCTCCTTTCTCTGGGAACGTTGTCAGTATTTGAATCGGATTATAAAAATCTTAAGGAGGTTTCAGATGAAAGCCTCAAGGTATCATATCTGCTCAACAACAGATCTTACATAGCCCGCAACTTACAAAACATAGGACTTGGTCTTATGCAGCAGAGCAAACATAATGAGGCGCGGGAAAAGCTTGAAGAATGTCTTTCGATCTACCGCGAGATCAATGACTCTGTTCAGCTCGCAAAAGCCATCGGAAACATTGGCGCACTCGAATATCTTTCCGGAAATTATGAAAAAGCTATCGCGGCTTTTGAAGAAAGTCTGCGCATAAGGAATGAGCTTGGCGACAGACAGGGAATCGGTATAGCACTTAATAACCTGGGATCAGTCGCCTATATGCAAAAGGATTTCGAGAGGTCGGAGCAATTTCTTGAAGAAAGCGTTGAAATCATGAAAGAGCTTGGCGACAGAAGAGTTTATGTTACTCCGGTAAATACATTGGGAAGCATTGCAAATGACAGGGGAGATTTTCCAAGAGCTATACGAATGTTCACGGAATCTATGCTGGTTTCAAATGAGATCGGAGACAAATATACCATGGCAAAGAGTCTCGAAGGATTTGCGGATATCTTTATGAAGCATAAAATGTACAAAGAAGGGTGCATGATGGCTGCGAAATATATTTTATTACTGGAGTCGTCGAATAAAAATCTGATCGAAGCCGAGCTGTTAAGGATCTCTGAAATTAAGGAAAGACTAAAAGCTAATTTGTCTGAAGCTGATTATGAAAAATACCTGAAGGCGGGAGAAGAAATGACAATTGAAGAATCAGTTGAGTATGCTTCCGCTATAAATTAATAATTAGAGACTTCTGAAAAACTCTTGTTATTTTTTTTGAAACAGTTATTTTCAATTCGTAATTAGTAATTCGTAATTAGTAATTACTCAACCAAGCCAGAACTTATACAAAAAGTAAACACCGCTAAGAGCGAAGGCTACGTGAAGGAATAAAATTATCTTCGGAAATTTCTTTTCAGTCAGAGTTGCAACGAACATACCGGCTCCGAAAAAGAAAGCCATAAGCAGAAGAAGAAAGCTTTCTATCGGCGTCTCCGCTTTCTGAAATGATATGTATATTATAAGTATGCCAAGTCCCAGAAGACCTAAAGCGCCATGAACTATCCCTGTTACTAATTTAGCGCGGGTTTTCGAGAAGAATTTTATGAAAAGATATAATCCCAGTAATGCAACTACTGTGTAGTATATTACAACGAAAGTCAGCATTAATTGTCAGAGTTTTTGTTTTTCAATTTTAATTTGCAATGAGCTTTTTATAACGAACTCTCTTTGGCTCAACATTACCGTACTTCTTCTTTTTGTATTCCTCAAAATCAGAATAGCTTCCTTCATAATATTCAACAACCGAATCACCTTCAAAAGAAAGTATATGCGTCGCGACTCTGTCTAAGAACCATCTATCGTGGGAAATAATAACAGCACATCCTGCAAAGTTTTCAAGACCTTCTTCAAGCGCTCTGAGTGTATTCACATCAATATCATTTGTCGGCTCATCAAGCAGCAGGACATTGGCTTCGGACTTCAGAGTCAATGCAAGGTGAAGACGGTTTCTTTCTCCGCCGGAAAGATTGCTTACTTTCTTTCCCTGATCCGCTCCGCTGAAATTAAACCTTGCTACATAAGCTCTTGAATTAAATTGTTTACCTTCCAATTCAATTGTTTCATTTCCTTCTGATATGACTTCCCATACTGTCTTTTCCTGATCAATGTTTGCATGCGCCTGATCAACGTATCCGAGCGTTACTGTTTCACCGACATCGAACTTGCCATTGTCGGGCTTCTCTGTACCAAGGATCATTCTGAATAAAGTTGTCTTACCGGTGCCGTTAGCTCCGATCACGCCTACAATGCCGGCAGGCGGAAGCGAGAAGTTTAGCTTTTCATAAAGCAGCTTATCCCCGAATGATTTCGAAACATCAAGGGAATCAACAACCTTATTACCAAGTCTGGGACCATTTGGAATGAATATTTCCAGCTTCTCTTCCTTCTTCTTTGAATCTTCGTTCATCATTTTTTCATACGCCTGAAGCCTTGCTTTCGACTTTGCCTGTCTGGCTTTGGGAGACATTCTTACCCATTCGAGTTCACGCTCAAGAGTTTTCTTACGTTTGCTATCCTGCTTCTCTTCCTGCGCAAGACGGTTTGTTTTCTGTTCAAGCCACGAGGAATAATTTCCTTCCCATGGAATTCCTTCTCCCCTGTCGAGCTCAAGTATCCAGCCTGCGACATTATCCAGAAAATACCTGTCGTGAGTTATCGCGATCACTGTTCCTTTATATTGTTTTAAATGCTGTTCGAGCCAGTCAATTGATTCGGCGTCGAGATGGTTTGTAGGTTCGTCAAGAAGAAGTATGTCCGGTTCTTTAAGAAGAAGTCTGCAAAGCGCAACACGTCTTCGTTCACCACCGGAAAGATTCTTTACAAGTTCTTCACCGTCAGGAGTTCTGAGAGCGTCCATCGCACGTTCGAGCTTCGCGTCAAGCTCCCACCCGTTCATGTGCTCGATCTTTTCAGTAAGCTCGCCCTGTCTTTCGATAAGCTTAGTCATCTCGTCATCATCCATCGGCTCGGAGAATTTATTATTTACCTCTTCATATTCCTTCAACACATCCACTACATCCTGCACGCCTTCCTGTACAATTTCCCTGACTGTCTTTGTTTCGTCAAGCTCCGGCTCCTGTGAAAGATGACCTATGGAATAATCTTTAGTAAAATGAACTTCACCTTCAAAGTTCTTTTCAATGCCGGCGATGATCTTGAGCAGAGTTGATTTACCCGAACCGTTAAGTCCGATGATCCCGATCTTCGCGCCGTAGAAAAATGAAAGATATATGTTCTTTAAAACCTGTTTCTGAGGAGGGAAGGTCTTGCTGACTCCCACCATTGAAAAAATGATCTTATTGTCTGACAATTAATTTTAATTTTATTTTGGAATCATATGAATATAACGATTTGAAAGGTGAGGTTTGATTCAAAAAGTAAAGTTAAAAGTTGAAAGTTTGTAAAGTTGCAGAGCAGCTAATCGATATGAAGAGAATGATCTTATTGAAATAATATTATTCTGAAAGTTGATAAAGTACAGTGTTAATTAAATTCAATGCCTAGACCTTCCTAGATTTACTTTTCTTTCTTACCTGAACTTTTCTTAATGAACAGAAAATAAAAAAGTCCGAGCAGTCCTATTATCCATATAGCGTCTATTGGTTTCATATTAGTTGTTGTTTTTTAAATGACCTTAAAGTGGTCTGAAGGCGCAGAGTGAAAAATAGTTTTGATCGTCAGTGTAACAATCCGAGAATTCCATCCCGGAAACCTTTGCAAGATTATCTATCATTTTATTTGTGAATTTATACGAGTTTTCCGTATGGATCCTTTCTCCTTCATTGAAATGTATGACTTCGTCAATACCGGCGATCTTAACGGATGTGTCCACCTTTGCTTCAAGATGCATTTCGATCCTGCTTTTCTCTTCATTGAATAACGCGATGTGCCTGAACATATTAAGATCAAAGTCCGCATCAAGCTCGTTATTGATCCTGCGAAGAATGTTCAAATTGAATTCCGCCGTAACACCCGAGCTGTCATCATACGCGGCTTCGAGCACTTCCCTGCTTTTGACCATGTCAAAACCGATAAGAAGCCGGTCATCTTTGCTGAGATTTCCTTTAAGCATTTTCATAAATTCGATCTGCTCTTCCTCGGTGAAGTTACCAATGCTTGAACCAAGAAATAGCACAAGCTTAGGCGAGCTATCACGTGAAACTATAAACTCCATACCTTCCTGATAAAAAGAAATTATTCCTGTAATAAAAAGCTTGGGATATTTCTCGATAAGCTTTTCAGAACTTTCGATGAGAATGTCTGAAACGTCGATAGGAACATAATTCAGCCGTTGCCTGTCTTCAAGAAATGAGCTTAATATAAAATTTGTTTTATAAGAGCTGCCGCTTCCAAGCTCGACAATTAAATTCTTGTCACGGTTTCTTTCGGAGATCGTACCGGAAAGCTTCTTGAGAATTCCAAGCTCTGTCCGTGTAGGATAATACTCTTCAGTCTCACATATTTTCTCAAACAGCTCCGAGCCATGATTATCATAAAAATATTTCGGATGAAGGAATTTATTTTGTGAAGTCAGTCCTGCCTTCACATCTTCGGCAAAAGAGTTTGACCTGGGTAAATTATCGAGATGGTAAATTGTAAGACGTTCGGTATTCATTGGGTTGTCAAATGCCTATTGAACAATGATCACACCTGTAAATGTATTATTATTTCTGTTAACTTCACCGGAAGTATTGTTAGGATCTACTGTAAAGGTCATATCGTAAGTGCCGGCTGTTTCGATATTGACAGTGAATGGAAAGACCTGCTGTGCATCATTTGCGAGCGCGTTCATTGTCACATTGTTGTTTACCTGGGGCACATTTGTCGCCCTGTTCACCATTTTCAGATTAACCGAGCTGACATTGGTAGTAGAGGCGTCACAATCACCATCGGATTTATTGGTGACAGTAAAGGAAAGACTGAAAGTCCTGCCTACCCCTGCGGTCGAAGGGAAATTTTGTCCGATTATCCTGATATCAGGATTATCTGTCTTGAATACACAGCATGCGCTGAAGCTTATTGCGAAGAAAATAAAGATATTAAAAGCAGAAAGGTATTTTTTGATTTTCATTAGCTGTGTTAAAATTTTTATTTGAATGCAAAATAGTATTATTATACAATAGTTACAATCACGGATTAAAACTCAGGGGAGGGAGCAAATTTATTTCAGAATAAAATTTATCTTCATCCCAATTTTCAGGATTATTGATAATGTATGTCCGGATCTTATTTAATGATTCATTATTACGGATAATATGTTCAAAATAATTCCTTTGCCACAAACGACGATCGAATGACGGATAAATTTTAATTTTCACACCCTCTATATATTTATTTGTTGTAATGGATTTAAATGCACCGATGATATCACCTAACGTTATGGGGGCAACCGCTACATTTGCATTCGTTATATTCGCATCCATTACATTCGCATTCGTAGGGGCTGGCCTTGTGCCTGCCCTGTTACCAGTATTCGCACCCTGTACAGGGGCAACCATAAGGGTTGCCCCTACGATTTTTTTATCATCAGCATTTGCATCCGTTACATTCGCATTCGTAGGGGCTGGCCTTGTGCCTGCCCTGTTACCAGTATTCGCACTCTGTACAGGGGCAACCACAAGGGTTGCCCCTACGATTTTTTTATCATCAGCATTTGCATCATTAATGAAAATAATCGAATGAAAATGATTTGGCATTACTACATATTCATCCGGTGTAATGTTTTTAAACCTGCTCACGATCTCCAACCAACTTTCATTTATCATCTTACCTGCATCATTCAATATCATTTTCTTATTTTCAATTTTACCAAACCTGCATTCAAAATGCTGAACGCAAATTGTAACAAAATATGCGCCGCACATTGAATAATCATAACCTTTCAGTCGAATGGATTTTCTGTGATGAATCTCGGGATTATAATTCATAATGTCTTTTTAATTAGATTTGAAAAATGTTCGAGTCCTAATCATTAATTCTTATTTCTTCCAATTTGTCCTATCAACATTTGACTTCTTTGTGATAACTTAGAAGATTCTATCTTTAAATTCTATTCTATGTTTTGTTTAAATTAATTGTTTCAATAT
>Ga0163153_10002173_pt1 | contig 29293 bp, 31 predicted proteins | sample OliLakLV19MP6IB1_FD_148629 | JGI IMG/M metagenome (GOLD analysis project Ga0163153, IMG submission 148629) | Freshwater microbial mat bacterial communities from Lake Vanda, McMurdo Dry Valleys, Antarctica - Oligotrophic Lake LV.19.MP6.IB-1 | ecosystem: Environmental > Aquatic > Freshwater >...
CTGGCCGGCGCGCTACTGCTAGAACAAAACGACGAGTACGCAATCCAGAAGCGCTACATGAGTCTGGAATCACTCGCCCCGATGAGCGACAATCCTTCGCTCAGGCTGCCCGCGATCGCGGCAGCCTGAACGAGGCAACCAGCGGAAAGCCCGAACTCACGCTGAAACTTCTACACCACGCCTCGGGACACGACCCCCGCTGCGTGCAAGGCGCAAAGGCTCGGCGATGAGGTTGCGGATATCCGCGATGACCTCGTTCAATTCCGGCGCCTGGATTCGGTTCTTGCCGAGAAACGCGCCGCGACGAGGGATTGACGAAAACCGAGTGCTTCGACCCTTCACGCAGTAGCTCGCATCCATGCTTCTGCAAGTGCCGCACCAGATCGACGCGCTTCACGCCGCGGGTTTGAAGGGCTCGCGGATGACTGACTTGCCTTGGATGAATTCTTCGGCGAGCTGGCGATTGGCCTCGATGACCAGATCCACCGCCTCGCGCAGGTTCTCTCGCGCTTCGTCAAGCGTCTTTCCCTGCGCATTCCCACCGGGAAGCTCTTCCACGAAGGCGACATAGCCCTCAGGGACTCTTTCGAAAACGGCGGTGAGGTTCATGGTTTGCAAGTCAGTATAGCAATCAACGAAGCGACTCGAACCACGTTGACTTGATCAGACAACGATTGCCACCTTCGGAGAGCGCGCTATTGGCATCATGATGCCGAACTAACACCCGCGCGGAATCCATCGCTAAGCGCCGTCATCAATTTCACTCCGTCCCGCAACTCGAGTTTCATTTCAGTCACGAGACTCAGTTGGCCCGCCTCTCTGGATTGTTCATCCAGTAACCGGTTGACACGCTCGCTTCCCTGCTGGTCCAGCAGCTGCCGGATATCGTGTCCAAGGATATGCACCCCGGCGAGGACGTAGTCAAAGTCCTCCGTCAAGAGCTGCGCGAATTCATCATAGACACGCTCCTGTCCAATGACATCCATATAGTTTTCGAAAATCAACCTCGGGTCGTACGCATCTTTGCCGGGCGCGCGGCGGTGCCGGTCCCGCCACGCCTCGAGTTTCAGAAGGGCCAAGGCGGGCAGAGAAACCACCATCACTGTTTGTTCTTCGGGTAGACGCACCTCGATCAAGGAGCCGAACGCCTCTCGAAAGCCGAATGCGGACATCACAAAGTCTTGATCGGGCGGCCATTCGATTTCTCGCTTCGCGTTCTCCGTCCCGCCGAACGGCACGATGTCGATCTCCAGAGTTCCGCGAAACTTCAACCTTCGTAGGTCGCGCGTGAACTCCGTGAATTCGCCGCTAGCCAGAAGCGACCTCCTAAGGTCGTGGAATTCCTGCCAGGATCCTACGTTGAAGGCGAAATCGACGTCACCGGTTTTCCGCGCCGTATCGATTCCATTTGCATGCTTTAAGTGTAGGTCTCGGGCTTGTGCGCCGGCGATAGCGAAGGCTGTAGCGCCAGCTGCCGCGCTGACTTTCGAGACCAGTCTCGCGAGAGGCCTTAGTTCATCAATCTTCGAGAGTTCTAGCAAGATACTGGTCCTTGATTCGAATGGCTGTCTCCATGCAGCGAGCGTCGTTTGTTCCCAGGAGATCTGCGTAGATCAACAACGGTGGGGTCAGGTCGGGATACGGCCAATTGGGTAACTTAAAATTCCAGAACTGGCGACGAAGAATGATTTTTCCTTGGGCAGCTTGGCGGAGGCGATTTTTCAGAAGGAAATTTGCCGGATTGCCATCGACATATAGGGTGATCAGATCGGGCGTCAGGAAATTCGTGACGCGAGCGGCGGCGGGTTCACCCCCCAGCAGCGTGTTCTCGTGGGCCTTCAGCCACCAGCCCTCGTCCCCTTCCGGGGCATTGAAGCGATCGACAAACATGGCGGGTTGAAGCCGCTGAAGATAGCCCTCAGTCCACTTTTGCAGCAGCAATTCGCGGTTGCGAAATCGCCTCTTGCCCGCGCGGTTGCCCACGATGAAACCTTGTGCCTCTAGATCGCGCAGCACCGCCGCAGTGGTTCCATTGGCCACCCCCGCCATGGTCGCGAGGGCCCGCGTGGAAAATTGAGCCCACTCTGGATTGTTCAAAAGGGCAAATCCCACTCTGAGTCCGCCGATGGCGAAGGCTCGCCCGAGGTCGGCTTGTCGCTCGCGGGTTGCCGGACGTCTGCCTTCAACGAGAATCAGGTGGCCTGGGCCCCGGAGCCATGCGTTGCCAGCAAGGTCGACGTATGCGACCTCGCGCTCGCGAAGTCTTTGCGCGATTTCCGGCGCGATGTGCTCGGCAACAAGCAGGGTCTTGTCCCGATCGGGCGCGGCCAGAAGTGCCGCAATTCCCTCTTCGGTCAGCCGTGCCTTGACCTCTACCGCCATTAAGGTTTCGTACCCTTCCCTCCCGATTCGAATCAGGGCATCGGCTCGCTTTTTTCCCAGTCGTAGCGCCGTAGGGTCGAGGACGGCTGGGAGGCCATACTCGCGCAGGGTTGTAGCTGCTCGAGCGGCATATGTCGCCTCCGCATTAACTATATGATCTTTAGCATTTTTTTTCATTTCAAGCTTTCCAGCTTACTTCGTACAACATATGTACATCTGTTATGTACATGGCGTCAAGATGTACAGATAGTTCGCTTAAACCTCGGGATGAAGTTGACCGGACGTGAATCATTCACGCTACTCGGCGGAGCGAAGTAAGTTATTGAAAAGCACTTTTGTACAACTACAAAGAATGTACATTTAAAATGTACGTTCTGATGGATATGTACAAAATGGGGTGTGGCAGTCTCGATCGGCACACCGACCAGCAACTCCCGCGCGCGAAGGCCACTGGGCTCCGGCACCTCCAGCCCGTCGAGCAACCGTCCCTCGATGCAGGCCTGGAGGAGCCCCTCCCGGCCGCTGCGGTTGCAGCGATGGGCCGAGATCCAATTGGGTGTTTTTCGTTCGCCTGATCCAGTGGATCATCAATTTGATCCACTGGAACAATCGTGCAAGGCCCTCGCGCTCGCCGATCATGCGGTGAGCGCCTCGAGGTAAGGCCGCATCACCCGTTGCACCCGGCATATGGCCGCGTAACGGTCCAACTCGTCCATGGTGAAACGCTTCGCCCGCCACGCCTCGCGCAGCGCCTCCAGCGCGACATCGAGGCCGATCTTGTTGCGGTACTTGAAGCAATCCGCCAGCGTCTTCGCCACGTTGTAGACCTTCACCGCCCGGCCCTCGATAACGTGGCTTTTCACTCCTGCGGTCAGCGCCGCGCCGGTATAGCGCACGATCCGCAGCGGCGGATAGCGCAGCGCCGGGCGCCGGGCGCGGCGATCGATCGCCATCCACACCTCCGACGGAAGCTGCGTCCCGATGTCGTGGTATTGCAGCGCCGACAGCAGGCACACCACGCCGTTTTTTCCTCAATCGGGAACGTCCCAGATATGCCCCGCGAAGTCGCACAGCCGTGGCCGGCGGCGTTGCCATGTGCGTTGAGCGTCGAGCGGCGGCGGGCCGAGCGTCCCAAGTACCACGATTACATCGGCGAGCGGTACTTTAGCGGCGATCAGGCGACAATTGTGGAGTCCATGCCGATTTGCCGGGCAAGCTGGTGCAGGTGCTCGGCGCTTAGCCGGGCGCGGCCCGGCTCGATGCTGCCCTCGATGCGAGCTCATTGCATGAGCCTGACTCCATCCATACTCTCGGTCATCCATTCAAGGGAGGCGACATGCCTGAAAAATCCGCTCTGCAGGATTTCGATCTACCCACTGTCCTCCGCGCACTTGCATTTGCCACGGAGAAGCACCGCGGCCAAGTCCGGAAGGACGCAGAGGCGACGCCTTATATTCAGCACCCCATCGCGCTCGCCTCCCTTCTGTGGGCCGAAGCCGGAGTTCGGGATTCGAGCGTCGTGTCGGCCGCCATCCTCCACGACACCATCGAGGACACGCCCACGACGCACGACGAGCTCGAGAAGCTCTTCGGCCGCGAGATCGCCGACATCGTGGCCGAGGTGACCGACGACAAGGGAAAGCCGAAGGGGGATCGCAAGAAGGAGCAGGTTGAGCACGCCGCGTCCCTTTCCGCGCCGGCGCGCCTGGTCAAATTGGCCGACAAGACCTGCAACCTGCGGGATGTCGCCAGGACTCCACCAGTGGGCTGGGACATCGGCCGGCAGCAGGATTACTTCGACTGGTCAAAGTCGGTCGTCGACCGGATACGAGGCTCGCACGCAGAACTGGAACGATTATTCGACGCCGCGTACAGAGATCGCCCTTGAAAAGGATGTGAGAGCGCCATCGTCAACCTGGGCGTAGCTCAGGCCGGCTTCAAGGTGGAGACGAAAAGTCTGTCGTATCTGGCGCATCGCGATCCTGTTGGTAGGCATGGCTCTCCGAGAAATCGGCCAGAATGCCCCACATTCAAGATCACTCGCGCACACCGAAATCGTCCACGATCAGGCTGAAACGCCGTCCACGATGGGCTGAAATACGCAGAGCCGCACAAGCCACAGCGTAAGGGTTGCGCGAGCCAGCTGAAAGCTCATGTGCGTATTTCAGCCTATCGTGGACGCTGTTTCAGCGGGATCGTGGACGGCGCTTCAGAGGAACGTGGACGGCGTTTCAGGCTGATCGTGGACGCTGTTTCAGCCTGATCGTGGACGATTCCAGGGGCGCGCGAGTGATCTTGAATGTGGGCATGCTGGCCGATTTCTCGGGAAGCCATGCCAACCAACAGGATCGCGATGCGCCAGATACGACAAACCCTTCGTCTTCACCTTGAAGCCGGCCTGAGCTACGCCCAGGTCGCCCGCGCCGTCGGCATCGGCAAGGGCACGGTGGGCAAGGTCGTGCTGCTTGCCCGCGCCGCCGGCGTGGACTGGGCGCTCGCCCAGACGCTCTCCGACGAGGAACTCGAGGCGCGGCTGTACCGTCCGGCCGTGCCGCGCTGCAGCCGCCAGCTCGAGCCCAACTACGCCTGGATCCACCAGGAGGTGAAGCGCCCGGGCGTCACGCTGCAATTGCTCTGGGAGGAGTACCAGCGCGGCAACGAGCTCGCCTACAAGTACACGAGCTTCTGCATCAAGTACCGCGCCTGGGCCGCAAGCCTCAAGCGCTCGATGCGTCAGACCCATGTTGCCGGGGAGCGGCTGTTCGTCGACTACGCGGGCCAGACCGTGCCGATCATCGATGCGGTCACGGGTGAGGTGGCGCCGCGCGCAGATCTTCGTGGCGGTGCTGGGGGCCTCCAACTACACCTACGCCTGCGCCACGGCCACTCAGACCGCAGCGGACTGGGTCGGATCGATCATCGCGGCGTTGGAGTTCATCGGCGGCGTCCCCCGCCTGATCGTGCCCGACCAGCCCCGCGCACTCTTCGCCCGCCCGGACCGCTATGAGCCCACCTCTGGCCGCCTGGTCGAGGAGCTCTGCGACCACTACGACGTGGCGGTGCTGCCGGCGCGCCCCGCGCATCCCCGCGACAAGCCCAAGGTGGAGGTCGGCGTGCAGGTGGTGGAGCGCTGGATCCTGGCGCGCATGCGCAACCGGCGCTTCTTCAGCTTGGCCGAGCTGAACGCCGCCATCGCGGAGCTGCTGGTTGATCTGAACCGGCGCGCCTTCAAGAAGCTGCCCGGCTGCAGGATGAGCGCATTCGAGGCCTTGGATCGCCCCGCACTGCGGGCGCTTCCGGCCGCACGCATGCCGATCGCGCGCTTCAAGCGTGTCCGCGTGAACATCGACTACCACACCGAGCTCGACGGGCACTACTACAGCGTGCCGCACCGGCTGGTGGGTTCTGAGGTGGAATTGCGGGTGACCGCCACCACGGTGGAGATCGTCGCCGGCACCCGGCGAGTCGCCGTGCACCCCTACAGCACCAAGAGGGGCGCCCACACCACCACGGCCGAACACATGCCGGCGTCGCATCGCGCGCACCGGGAGTGGACCCCCGCCAAGCTCATCGCCTGGGGCGAGCGCATCGGTGTCGCCACAGCCGCGCTTGTGCGCTGGCAGATGGAGCACCGCCCGCACCCGGAGCAGGGCTACCGCGCCTGCCTCGGATTACAACGTTTGGCGCGCCAGTTCGGCGCAGGCCGCCTGGAGGCGGCCTGCGCCCGCGCGATGTCCATCGGCTCGCCCACCTACCAGAGCGTGAACTCCATCCTGGCGAGCGGCCTGGATCGCCAAGCCGTGGCGCCCGACCAGCCCCAGACATCTTCCCTGCCGGCGCACGACAACGTGCGCGGTCCCGAGTACTACCACTGACGAAGGAGAAACGACTTGCTCAACGAACACACCCTCGGCCAACTGCGTGACCTGCGAATGGACGGCATGGTCCACGCGCTGGCCGACCAGGCCACCACCGCCGCCGCGGCGAAGATGGCCTTCGAGGAGCGCCTGGCGATGCTCGTGCAGCGCGAGATCGATTGGCGCGACGGCAAGCGCCTGGTGCGCCTGCTGAAGGCCGCCAAGCTCAAGGTGGGCAGCGCCTGCATCGAGGACATCGACTGGCGCGGCTCGCGCGGGCTGGATCGCAATCTCGTCACCTCACTCGCCGGCTGCGACTGGCTTCGCCACGCCCACAACGTCCTCATCACCGGAGCCACTTCTCGCCGGCATCGCATTGAATGTCGGCGGCTCTTAGAGGAGGAGGCGTTCCTTCACGCCCGCACGGCAAAGGGTTTCCGCAGGGTCCAGTGGGAGTGCCTCTATTTGTGGCATGCCAGGCAAGCCCCGCCCCCTTCCTCCTCAAGGAATAGATCATCAATATCGAGTCCCTGCAATGCCAAGGGTCGCAAAGGATTGACGGGCTTGCCCGCCCGCTCACGTTGCTGACGCAACTCATAATCAGAGACTATCTGAGCCACTCGCTCGGGCTGTTCCAGCTCAGTTAACGACTCCTTGCTCGCCCATGTAAAGGGACTTCCGTGGTCGAGCGCGACCTTCTCATATCTTTTCGCCTCTTCGAATGCATCGGGGTGTTCCTTCTTTAGACGCACCCACTCGATCTTTTGCTGGAAGAAGCAAAACGTGCAGCCGCTTCGAGATCGCCATTTGTAATATGTCGGCAGACCAAGTCCGCTGTTTTCCAGTATCTCAATCACGCCCCGTTTATCAACGCCGTTCTCTCTGAACGGCAAGACCACTCGAAGGTTTGGATCTGTGGCCACCATGCCTTCACGATGATCTTCATCGGATCGGATCGCCACATAGCTGTGCACAATTGCGCCCGCCCGCAGACTCGGACGAATCCATTTCTCGAACGGGCGCAGCTTCAGCATGCGCGTACACCAACGCGTTTGCGGCGACGGAAGAAAATGGTTGTACTCCTTTAGCCAAAAGTCGAAATCTCGGTCCGGATTTAGTCGCGCAATTGGCTGGCCAAGAAAGCCCTCGAGCTTCGAAAGGTAGTCGTGAACTTCGGGAAGCTCCTTCCCGGTATCGGTAAAGAAGTATTCAATCCTGAGTTCTGGGTAGCGCTGGCGCATGAAAACGGCCAGTGCAGCGCTGTCGCGTCCCCCAGACAATCCCAATACATGGCGGTTTTCAAGGACGGCATTCATCAATTGGCCTCGTCTTTGATGGGAATCTGTTCAATAAGATTTGCGCCTGCGCGAGCCAACGCCGCGAGGGCTAGCCGCGGAGCTTCACCACTTGCTGCGCACAAATCCAAGACTTGCCTGGTCAACGCTTCGACGGGTCTCATCTCGTCGATGCCAACGTCTATTGCGCGCATTGTTGCTTGTCCGGCCTCGCCTGTCCCAACGACGAATCCGACTGCGAGCCGGGAGGGCGCCCGATCCCTTACCGCCGCGAGGACTTCAGCGTTGCGAAACTTCAACGCGAGGTCTGCGAGGGACAAGGTTGCCATATCAACGTCGAGATCGCTCCATTCCTTGGGCGGCTTATTAGCCGCCAAGCTGAGGAGCCCTTCTATCGACTCGAAGGCTTCACTGTAATTCGCAAGACGCGTGGCAAGAGCCTCAACACGCAGGTCGCCTGTAATCCCCTTGACTATGCTTGCACGTGAACGCAACACACTTGCGCTCGAGTCACGAGCTGCAAGCGCTCGAATGAATCGGCCTCTCACCCTTGCCAGCATCGCCGGGTATGCCGCTGACATTTCGGAGAGTTGATTGAACAGACCCTCCCCTGCATCATTCGAGCGGGATTCTTGCGCTATGTTGGGCAGGTCAACGAGTACGAGCTTGAGCGGATCGGACGCCGCCAGGAGAATTGTTCGCAATCTCATTGCGCCGTCCGACAACTGCGCGGTGCGGCGCGTCCATGGAGGCAGGTCAAAGACAAACTTTACGAGAGCACGACCAATGGCAAGCGGCTCGGCATCACAATGGGTGGTCAAAACAGTGCTGATTACTGACGCAATCTTGCTCAGGAATTCACTGCGCTCGCCTGAGCTCACGAGGCGACGCAAACTGAGCACGGCAGGATCGCGTATTACTTCGTGCGCGAATAGCTCCCCCAAATCTGGCTGATAGACACCCTCCTGATACGCCGCTGTCTGCGCACGATTTGAGAGGATATAAGCTAGTGCTATTGGTCCAACCACACCGGCGGCAAGCCCAAACGGGGGCCGCTGCCATTTATCCAATAATGCAACGAGAGACACTGGCTGCTTTGACTTAGATAGCAACTCGTCCGCGGCCTCCCAGAGCGGCAGGAAACGCGCACTCTTGTGCCCACCCCGCGGCCGAACAAACGCAAAGCTATTTAGAGCCTGCTCTTCATGCAGACCCGTGGCGAAGAAGACCGTCTCGTACAAACCACGCTCTGCTGGGTAGCCCTCGATTCCAAATGCGAACTCAGTCGGTCTAGAAACCATAGCAGCAACTAAGGCGTTGATTGCAGCTTGCGCATTGCTGGACACGGATGAGCGGTTGACCAATTCGCTCAGGATCACCGGAGCTGAAGCAAATACCTCATCGCATAGATCAGATGCCAGGCGATAGAGGTCCTGAGATCCATTTACCACACATCGCTTTCCCTCCACAAACCACTCCGCAGTATCGCGGGCAATCGTCAGCTCCTCTTCAAGCTTGGCGCTAACACTCGCGATTCGGGCCATCAGCTCTTTTCTTGCGACTGCATCCCCGGTAAGTTCTGGGCGAGTGGTAGGCAGACTCTCAACGGCGAGCAACTCTCGGCCGAGCGAAACAACTTTTTCTGAATTCGGCGCCAGACCGATTACCACCGGAAAGTTGCCGTGCCCCCTGGACGCTTCCTGGGACAACCTGCGATGGCTACTCGGTGACATAGAACCGTCATTGATTAGGAGAACGAACCTCCCAGCTTGACCGGACTGCGGCTTAGCGTTTAGGTCGATTGAAGGGACTGTGGTCGCCAACGCAGACTCAAACCACCGCAACGCGCCGGTCGTTAGATAGTGTCGTTTCGGCAGGATGGGTTGCAGCGCCGCCAATTTTGATAGACGGGATACATCAAGCACATTTGTACTTCCGAGCTGCTCGTTGGTTGCAGCATCTATATCAAAGTCACTGCCCTCGAAAACTGCGTACGCCTCCGAGTGCTTGCGATATACCGCCACTGACCAGCTCACAAGGTCCTGGAGCGCCGACCGCAGGCGCGCACCGGAAATATTGGAAATGCAAGATGAAAGAATCTCTTCTGATGCAATAAGCCCCGATCCATTGCGAAAAAGATCAATGAGCCCGATAGTCTTCATGACGCGGGCGTGTACCTCGTCGCCGCGGGCTTCGGTTCGCGAAACCGATTCAGCTGCTTGGGCCCAGCGGTGGCCATCGGGAGACGCGAGGATAGAGGGCTCGAGGTTTGTCCGCAGATAGTCCCAGTAGCGTGCTGGCTCGTAACTGCTCGCACTCTCTATCTCATTCGTTTTCAAGAATTCCCGGAAACCCTTTGGTTCATGGGACCCCAGAAATGCGAAGGTGCTTCGCTCGTTTTGGCTAAATCGGCGCTTCGACACAGGCCCCAGCAGCGCGGCAGTAACGGGGTGGAGAGGCCAACAACGATCCAGACGTGCTGAGAGATCTTTGGAGAGGGTGGGTCTGTTTCGCAGTATCGCCCTACCTATAAGCTGCGCCAGCGACCTGGTTTCGGGATGTTTGAGTTGGGTGCTTATGGCACGGGATGTCAGCTCAATTACTTCGTCCACGGTTGCGGATATGGGGATGTCAACGAAACGTCCTTGGATTTTCGTCCATTCATCCCTTGCCTCACGACCTAGGCGCGTTGCGTACTGCTCAAATGCTTGATGAAGAATGCCAACAACTATCATTCGCCCCTTGCTACGAGACGCGGTTTCGGCGAGCTCTTGGAAGAAATGGATGTCGCCATCTCGAGCAGCGATGTGTTCCAACATTTTTCCAAGTTCATCCACAACTAAGAGCAAGCCACCGTATTCAGATATCGAGGCGACGTCCGAAAGTACCTTCAGAACCCGCGAAGCGTCCGGCCTTTCGCCTAACCGCTTGCCAACTCGCGGGATCTCCGCCGACAGTAGACCTTGCGCCAACTGAGATGCAGGATCTTGACGATTCCCCGCGACACGCACAACCTTCCAAACGCGTGCATTACGTGCTGATGGCACGCGAAGTGGCTTAGCTAATTTCTCAACTAGGTCAGCCCCAAGAACACTTCTGGCCAGCTTGCGAAGTGACGCTTCGCCGCCGAGCATCGTCGCAAGAACTAGTGCTAGTGACGATTTGCCACACCCGTAGGGACCGGTCCAGGTAAAAGCAGATTGATTCCCGCCTTCAAGATGCCCAGCAACGGACATCAACGTCTGCGCTGCTGATGCTTGACAGAGATACCCCTGCAAAGCGGTGGGATTTGCCCAGTCTAGATCTATGCGGACAGCGCGTTGAAAGTGAGGAATTAGCGCGACTTGCGTGTCAAGCGTAGCCATTTAGTGTCTCTGCCTCGGGCGTGCTCCGTACGCGCCCCCGAGAAAATCAAACGGGTCGACTTCGCTCCGCCGAATGACCTGTTTCAGACCAGCAGTCTCGCTCCAAGCAAAGGCGCCGTTAGAGGTTTGCTCGATCCGGGCGAGCCTTTCTGCTAAAGAATCCAAATCTAACTTGAACACTGGGCCTACCGCGCCAGTGTCATAGGCTATCGTCTCGAGACTTAGGGTGTTGGCCGTCGTGGCAAATTGAGCCCATGAGCGTGCGAGCGCGAAAAGCACTACCCCATCCGGCAAGCTAGGTTTTGCTCCGATACGAAATGTGTATTCTGATGAGCGCAAGTGGGAAATCAGTCCCAGTTCTCCAAGGACTGGCTCAACAAAATCCTCAATCGCAGCATTGTTTGATCTCGGGGCGTAACTGCGCAGGCACGTGTCAACGTCGCGCTCGATAGTGGCCATTGATGACCTGCTGTGTTTGACGTCGTCGCAATAGTTTCGAAGTCCCCGAACAACGTCCAAACGATCAAACATCGGTCCGGTCACGTGATTAAAGAGCCAGTACCACGTAGTGCTGCGTTGCCCTTCCCCGGCCAGATACCAATGCACAAGCCACGCCGACGCCGGATGCTCTAGATATGGATCAAGTCCATTCGCACCAAAGAAGATCTCACCAACGCGTCCGATCGCATACCCATTAGCCGTTTCCTCGATGACATCGCACGCGAGTGCCCAATGACGGATGGCAGCCACCATGTTCTTTCCCACTCCGAAACGCGCGATTGCTGCGGGGTCGCCGAAAATGCTCTTCGACGCGACGCCCCCTGCTTGATGTACGGCGTCGAATGCCTTTCGTAGCCATAGTTGGCGCAATGGAAAGGTTTCATGGCCGGAAAATTGAGGCCGGTAATGCTTTGAAATCAGGAGCCCTCGCAGCATGTCGGCAATCCTACTGGATGAGTTGACCAGGCGCAATCCGGGGGCCTGGCGTAGTTCACCAGGCGGTGGGGAGTGGCGTGTGTTAGCGGGGCAAACCGGGTGGTATTGCTATGGTCGGTCAGCCACAAGAAGCCCTAAACGCTGCGCCAAGCTTCCGGTGCACTGGAGCGACGCACCTCTGCCTAGGAGGCTCCTTGCCAACTATTACCTTGATATCGTGCATAAGAACTTGGCGAGCCGTGGACCACCAAAAGATCATCGAGAACCCAAACAAAGCTTTGGGTATTGCCCCCCACTAAGGGGCCTCGACTAGCTCGGCCGACCATTTGCTCGAACGCGATCGGCGAACTTACCGGGATCGGAATCATTACGTGCTTTGTTGCTGGGCAGTCATAGCCGGCAATTAGTACAGACTTATTTAGGACAATTTTTATAACACCCTTCTGAAAGTCCTCAAGCACTTTGCTCCGCGTCCCTTCATCTTGATACCCAGAAACCAATCCAGCATTTCGTCCCTTAGCTCTGATTGCGACTGCAAGCCCTGCTGCGTGCTCTAAGCTGCCCGCAAACACGATGGCTCTTTCATCGCTTGGGATCTTCAACAAAGCATCCACCGTGGCAGCAAATCGTCCTTGATGGACGCAAAGCGCTTCAATAGGGAGGGTCTTTCGATGTCGCCGGGAGACAACTGTTCCGGGTCCCGCGCCTGCAAACTCCACTTGCTTGAAAAGAACACTGGAGAGCACGCCTCGCTCGCGCAAAGTCTCCATAGGTCTTGGTCCTAACAATTTGCTAATCAGCCACGTGTTATTGAACGTCTCGGCTAAGCGCTCCGATTCGTGATCGTCGGCTCGCCCGGGCGTCGCAGTCAGTCCAATGACCGTAACGCCCGACCGCAGAAGAAACAACACGGCCTCTAAATAAGAAGGAGCGAGGGCAAAGTGCGCCTCGTCAAATATTAATAGCTCAACCGTCGGCAATCCTCCTCGGCCCTTCGTTCGTGATGCCAGTAATTGGCATGTAGCGAAGAAAACAGTCGGTCCGTCGGATTGAGTGTCGTGCACCTGGCTCAGCCTGGCCAACGCAATAGCGTCCGGACCTTCCCCAAGAGAAATCAAAAGCTTGAACGCCGAAATAGCTTGCTCCAACAGCTCTCGAGTCGGAGCGACCCAAAGCACCTTACGGACATGACCTCCTGCGAATAGCCGCAGGCAAGCTGCAGCTGCTGTGCGCGTCTTTCCAGCCCCCGTGGGCAAACTCACAAGGGCTGCGCGGGACTTGCTTTCGCTCTTTGCGAGGCGCGAGATCTGTGCGACCAAATCTTCTTGAAAATCGAAGAGCGACACCGCCGACGCGCGTTTGATGTGTTCGACGGCTGGCGGAGTCTCGTATTCCTCGTCTTGGACCGGGCCTCGCGAGGACATCATTTCTGCGACCGCATTCGAAAATTCGCGGTCCAAGTCGCGGCGCTCGCCAAGGACTCGTTTGAGGGTTGCAAGAAGTGGCGATCGGGGCTGCACGGCGTTAGCCAGTCACGGGCTGTATTTTACAGTGTTCCACAGCCACTTAAGCCGCGGCTTCACCTCCTTTTCGACGATGTTCTCTTTAAGCTCGGCGTCGGAAAGATCATCATAATTCTCATCAGCCTTTAAGATTCGATCGGCTGTCCCTTTCTCATATCGATTGATCGAGCGCTCAAGAGACTTTTGTACTAGCGTTAGGTCCCTGCTTTCGTCAGTCAATTTGTTCCAAAATGTTTCGAAAGTGGGCGAGGTTGCGATTCCGCCCCGCTCGATATCAAGCGAGAGCAAAGGGCCCCAAAGAATCAACTCTGCGCTACGCACGGAGGCCCCCTGCGTAAAGTCGATGCGTTGCTCGAGACTGAGGAGCGCTCCAAGCCAAAAACTCTTGCGGAACTGCCCCGATCCCGTCGCAAATGTGTAGCTCAGCCAAGCGGCATCCGCGTCGATTATTTTATTCAAGGTTTCAACGAATTTTTCAGCCTGGGTTAATACCTGCCTCGCTTTCGTTGCTACCGTCGCGTCCTCATCGGGACCGGCATCATCTTGCGAGGATTCCGGAGTTACGGCTGGAGCGACATCATCCTCATCATCGGGCTCGAACAGCGCATCTGCAGACTCTGGATCGGAATCAGACGGTGTTCCATCAAGTTTTTGAAAGTGCCAGAAGGCCTCGATTAGCGCACGCTGAAATACTACGGTGTAAGCAAGAGAATTCTCTTTTTCGGCCTCAATCTCAGCAAGTTTTGACTTGAGCGTCGGCTCAGACACAGGGGATGCACGAGTAGCGAGGTGATGCACCATTTGATCGTATTCCTGGCGAGCTTTTCCAACCGATGTCTCTCCGCTTTGCCTCTCATACAAATAGAACCAATTAACGAATTCAGCCGTTAGTGAGTCATTCGTAGAACGTAAGCTGATTAATTTTTCGAATGGCCGCAAACCTGTATAGAGCCGTACAAGCGCCGGCGCCCAAACTGCTGCAAACGCGCGAGAAATCTTCTCTACCTGCTCGTTACCGCCGTCTCTCTGATATGAGAAAGGCCTGAGGCTGTATTGCCGCAACTCCTCCAGCGATGTCCTTAAGGCGCTAAGTTCAAGCCCTAGCGACTGACGAAACGCGTCAAGTTGGCGGCCGACGCTTTTGTAGTCCATGTAATCAACTATTGGCTTTGCGCCAAGAAGCCTCGTCACCGACCAGTCCAGTCCCAATATGGTCGTGATGTACGGGCCATGGTCCACTTTCGCTTGGCCCGTGTGCCAATCCACTAACGACATAGGTAGCCTGGGCGGGGACGCTGTTAATGAGCTAATTCCATCGGCCAGCTTCGATTCCACTAGTTGCCTTACACACAGCGAATGGGGATCGACATCATCAAGGAGAATCTGTCTGGTTCGATCGACCTTTATCGCGTGTTTATTGAGATCAATGAACAGGCGTCGCAGCAGATCGACAATGCCTAGGCCGCCCGCAGGCGCGCGGTATCCAAGTCGCGGGTCAAACACAAGCAAGATAACTGGCACATCTGTCTGCATTGCCGCAGACGCCGAATCCCCGAGACTCTTAATCGCCGCGAGCCGGTGTTGACCGTCAATCGCAACGCTGAACACTTGGTCAGGATTCCATCGTATTTGACCAAGCTTTGCGCCAGCACTTGAAGCGTCGGTCCAAGCCTCGTAGTAAGAGCAGGAGATTGCACCAACGTCGACACTAAAAGGGGTTACCTGCGCGTTGGCCGGACCGGGGGGAGCCCAATCGGAACCTTCATAGGTCCCAAGAACCTCATTGTCCTTGATCGGGAGTAAGGCCACTGTCAGGGCATTGAAGAATTGCGGCTGTTGCTCATTACGAAGGTACGGCACGATCTGGCGTTCCACCCTGGGCCAATCAATGTCACGTTGATAGAGTTCTTCCAGGCGCCATTTCAAGCGCTCCGCTCCAGGAAACTCATTTACAAGTCGCAAATTCGCGGCCGCGTCTCGAAACGTCATCGTCGCGGCAAAGTATGGAATGTGCCAGGCTGATAGGCGATACATGCCGGCGATGAAGCTGAACGGCGGGGTACTCGGCTGCTGTATCACGGCTCGTGGTGTCGGCATTAATCTCCCCCTTTTGTTGTAGTCAACCAATCCGGCGGACACATGGAGCCAGAGTCAATCGGGTTGCGATAGCTTCAAATAGAGTGCGTAGCGACTTGGGTTTTTCCGAATCATCGTCCAAGGGCAGTACAAAGTACCAAAGCTCAACATCCGGCCAACCAAGCTCAAAGTCCTCGATCAAGAGACTCTTGAGTCCAGAATCGCCGTTAATATGATCGCGAATCCTCACTGTTAGGTTGTGAGCCTCACCAACGTATAGCGACGGAAGAGCCATCGCGAGCGATTCAACGTATCCCGCTAAATACACTCTTGCCTTCGCGTTTTTTGCGAGTTCACCGAGAGTGTTCTCTTTGTCCGCGGACAACCCCTGCCCACCTAACGACAATTTCTCCAAAATAGAGTAGTGCGAAAGTTCCTTTTTCTTCAGCGTCGCAATCGGCACTCGCATTACCTTTCCCAACCAAGCCTGAAATGCTGAGGCGCTCGTAGTCGCGGCAGGGCTGAGGCGGAGATTCCGGCGCCACATGTAGACTGCTGGGCCTGATGGGAGGAGGTCATCTAACGGTCGATCCAGCGCTATTCGCTCCTCCAACTCCAGTCCCGTCACTTTTTCCCATCTAGGCATTGCGTCCTCACGGCAGAGGTGGGCGAGCGCTACTTCCATACGAAAGCGCGGTCAAGGGGTGATTTGCCTTGATGATATCAAGCGTTAGCGAGGAAGATCCACCTGAGTGGGCAGGAAGCATGAGCTTCGCCATAATCTAAGGGATTGCATCAGAGCGTGAGCTCAGTAGGTGAGCCAGCATCATTCGCATTCAGCCCGCCGAGCGGGGAGGATTCCCGCGATCCTCGCGCAATCCTCGAGGCTCATTCGGTCGCGTGCGGCATCGGGCGCGAAGAAGGGATTGCCCTCCACGTCGTCCCAGCTCTTGAGCGCGATGGCGTTGGGCCCCAGCTGCGCGAGATAACCGCGCACCACCACGCCGTACTTCTCGCGCAGCCACTTCTTCGCGATCGCCCCGGCCGCCACCGCCGGCGCCGTGAGCCGCGCCGACGAGCGCCCTCCCCCGCGCGGATCGCGGATGCCGTACTTGCGCAGGTACGTGTAGTCGGCGTGCCCGGGCCGGAAGCTGGTGGCGATCTTCGCGTAGTCCTTGGGGCGCTGATCGACATTGCGGATCAGGAGCGCGATCGGCGTGCCGGTGGTCTTGCCCTCGTACACGCCCGAGAGGATCTCCACCACGTCGTCCTCGCGGCGCTGGGTCACGTGGCGCGAGGTGCCGGGCTTCCTGCGGTCCATGTCGGGCTGGATGTCTTCGGCTGCCAGTTCCATCCCTGGCGGGCAGCCGTCGACCACGCAGCCGATCGCGGGACCGTGCGATTCGCCGAAGGTGGTGACAGTGAAGAGGGTGCCGAGGGTGTTGCCGGACATGGTGATGCGAGTTTACTGCATCGGTACTTCACGATGTTAATCAGGGAGTTGGGCCTACCATCGACACGGTACAGTGGGGAGGGTCGCCTGCTCCCGGGCCAAGCTCACATGGTGAGCCTGGCCGAAACCAAGGGAACGCGACTTTGGATCGAGGCAAAGGTGCTTGGAACCTCGCGTTCCGCTATCATGTCTTACTTTTGTCTTACATCGGTGAACGCCCATGGCAACCACCCGTCTCTCCAGCAAGGGACAAGTCGTGCTGCCCAGTTCGATCCGCGCTGCCAAGGCCTGGCGACCCGGGCAGACGCTGGCTGTCGTCAGCACGGAGGACGGTGTGCTGCTCAAGCCCCTGAAAACGTTCGAGGCGTCGCGCATGAATGAGGTTGCGGGTTGCCTGCGCTACGACGGTCCGGCCAGGACGGTGGAGGAAATGGACGCGGCCGTGGCTGCGGAAGCGAAGCGGCGGCGCAAGTGATCGGAATCGACACCAACGTGCTCGTGAGGCTTCTCGTCGCGGACGATGCGGCCCAGGCGCGCCGTGCCCGGCGCCTGGTCGAGAAGTCGGAAGTCCTCGTTTCCTCGAGCGTGCTCCTGGAAGCGGAGTGGGTGCTGCGCTCGGCCTACGGGATCGAAGCCGGCGCCATCTCGGCCGCCTTTCGGCGTTTTCTCGGGCTTCCGAGCGTCACGTCGGACTCGCCGGCGGTGCTTTCCGAGGCGCTCGATGGGTACGACGCCGGCCACGATTTCGCCGATGCGCTGCACCTGGCCGCGGCGCACGAAGTGAGCGCCTTCTACACGTTCGATAAACGGCTCGTACGGCAGGCGAAGGGCGGCAAGCTGCGGGTAGAGGCGGTGCCGGGATAGGGAGCTCCGATGTCCGGCGCCTGAAGGGCCTGGTGCCTAAACCCGCGCGAACACATCCGCGGCAAGTAGTGGAGCGCACCCTGGTCGACGCGGGCTTCCCTGGCCCTCAGCGAGCCTTGAGATTTCTACGAGGGCTTCTTCAAGGTGAAACTCAGCTCCCTGCCCACAGCCCCGGCCGCCTTGATGAGCGTATCGAGCTGGATCGTGGTGCACGCGGGATCCAGGACGCGCTCCAACTGCGAGCGGCTGGTCCGCATGCGCCGGGCCATCTCCATCTTCGATAGTCCCGCCTTGGCCATTCCCTCTTCCACCGCCTCGGCGAGGGCCCGCTTGATCGCCGAAGCCTGAACCTCGTCGAAGATCCGCTCCTCGCGCAGGAGGGTGTCAAAGCTCGATCCACGGTGCTTGTTGGGCCTATCCACGGCACCACTCGCGCCAGCGCGCTTCCGCGAGCGCGAGGTCGTCACCGGGCGTGCGCTGCGATTTCTTGACGAAGCCATGGAGCAGCACCAGTTCCTTTCCGTCGACCGCGAAAAGCACGCGGGCAATTCTGCCCTTCAAACTCGACCGGACTTCCCAGACATTTCCCCGCAAGTGGTCCACGCGAGGCTTGCCGAGTGGCCACTTGTACTGCACGTAGGCAATGTCGGTTCCGACCGCCTTGCGATCCTCCTTGGAAAGGCTCAACAACCATTCCCGGACGGGCTCGTTCCCCGAAGAAGTCCGGAAGAAACTCGCTTCCAGTCGCGGGAGGTTCGCTACCATGGAGTGTACCTTATAAGGTACAGCCGCGGCAAGGCTTCGCGGCTCCGGCACGGGGTCATGGCTGCTACCCTGCGCGTCTGAAGGCTCACTGCATGAGCCACCGTCTCAGGAAAACTGCCCCCCGCTGTAAACCTGGCGATGAGCCTCGCGTTGATCGTCGTACCAGACCCGCGCGCCCTTGCGAGGCACCACGGTGCGGATCGAGAGGCGTAATATATACTTATCAATATATACTCAATGAGGTGCCGATGAAAACCGCGAAGCTCTTCAAGAACGGCGAAAGCCAGGCGGTGAGGTTGCCCAAGGAATTCCGTTTCGACGGTCGCGAGGTGTTCATCAAGCGGGCCGGGAGCGCCGTGGTGCTGTTCCCCACGGCCAAGTCCTGGGACAGCCTGCTGCAGAGCCTCGACAAATTTCCGCCGGACTTCATGGCGGAGCGCGAGCAGCCCCGCGGCGTGGACCGGCGAGACCGTCTCTGATGCGTTGGATGCTCGATACCGACACCTGCATCGGGCTGATCAAGCGGCATCCCGGTGCCATCCGCAAGCTGCGCGGCAAGTCCATCGGCCAGGTCGGCATTTCTTCGATCACGCTGGCGCAGCTCGCCTTCGGGGTCGGCAAGAGCAGCAAGCCCCAGGAGGCCGAGGCGGCGTTGGGCGAATTCCTCCTGGCGCTGGAGGTTGCCACCTTCGGTGAGAGCGCGGCATTACACTACGGCGGCGTCCGGGCATTGCTTGAACGCCGCGGCAAGCCGATCGGGCCTCTCGATACGCTCATCGCGGCGCATGCCCTCGCCGAGGACGTGATCCTGGTCACGCATGACTCGACCGAGTTCCAGCGCGTCGAGGGGCTTCGAACCGAAGATTGGCTGGCGAAGTAGGCCACCTGAATCGGATTTCAAACCCTGTCCGACAGCGCCCTCAGCTTCGCATTGGCGATCGTGAGGTCGAATGCCGCGGGATCGAGCAGTGGTTCGCGCCATCGAGGCAGACCACACCGCGCACGCCGTCCACGTTCGCACCGAGGTATTCGACGATCTCGCCTGCCCCGCATTGAGCCACATCCGCTCGGTCAGGGCGTCACCAGATCGACCGTCGGAAAGTAGCCGCGGTAACGCGCGGCGTCCCGCGTGAGGATCGGCCATCGCCTCACCGCGGCGTGGGCCCCGACGAAGAAATCCGCCAGCACCCCATGGCGCGTGCCACCCCGCTGCCGGTAGCGCACGTGCGCCTTCGCGGCTAGAAAGAGCGCATCGCGCGGTATCTCCTCGAACGTGAGCGCGGCCTCTTCGATGACGGCATCCAGCGCCTCGACCGAGTCGAATCCCGCGCCGAGCTCGGCATGGATGACGGGGTTCACCATGAGCGGCCCCCGGCGCGACCACTCGTCCAGCCGCGCGATCGACCAATCGGCCCATTTGGGGTCCGCGGCGAACACGTCCATGAGGACGTTCGTGTCCACCAGGATCACTTGCGGAAGCCCGGGTCCTTCGCGTCCTGCCCGTAGCCGCGCAGCAGCTCCATGAGCGCCTCGGTTCGCGACGCCTTGCCCGCCCGCCCGCGCAGAGCGGCGAAACGTCCCTTGGCCGCCTTCCCGCCGCGGCCGCGCGTGGCCGGCTCGATTCGCACCCCGTCCGGCTCGAGATACGAGAAGACGACCTTGTCCCCCGGCTCGAGCTTCAGGTACTCGCGCATGGCCTTGGGAATCGTGACCTGGCCCTTGGTGGTGATGGTGCTGTCCATGGATCAGCCTTCCGTAGTAATACCTGAATGCCCATGGTAATACTGTTCGCGTTGCAGCGCCGTGGCGCCTGGTCTGCGCCGGGGGCGCCGATCCGCCGCTCAGGCTTCCAGCGGATCCGGATCTTCCAGGCGCTCCCCGCTTCTCGGCGGAGGGCTCGAAGCGCTCGCGGCAATTGCACTGACCGGCGCGTCGACGTCCGCATTCTGCGCACGGTGGCGCAATGCGTGATCGAGCAGCACCAGGGCAAGGAACGCCTCGGCGATCGGAGTGGCGCGGATTCCGACGCACGGATCATGACGCCCGTGCGTTTCGATCGTCGCCGCATTGCCCTGGAGGTCGACGGTATTGCGCGCGAGCCGAATGCTCGACGTGGGCTTGATCGCGAGCGACACCACGACGTCCTGCCCGGTCGAGATGCCGCCCAGGATGCCGCCCGCGTTGTTCGAGAGGAAACCCTCGGGCGTCATCTCATCGCCGTGCTCGGTGCCCAACTGCTCGACCGAACCAAAGCCTGCCCCGATCTCCACCCCCTTCACGGCATTGATCCCCATCATCACCTTGGCGATGTCGGCATCGAGACGGTCGTAGATCGGCTCGCCCCACCCCACCGGCACGCCCGAGGCCACGACCATGAGTCGCGCGCCACACGAGTCGCCGGACTTCCGCAGCTTGTCCATGTACGCCTCGAGCTCGGGCACGCGTGAGGCATCGGCCACGAAGAACGGGTTGCCCTCGGCGCCTGCGTCGTCCCAGGACTTGAAGTCCACCTTGTTGGGGCCGAGCTGCGAGAGGTAGCCGCGCACCTCCACGCCGTATTTCTCGCGGAGCCATTTCTTCGCAACCGCCCCTGCCGCCACCGCGGGGGCCGTCAGCCGCGCCGACGAGCGCCCTCCCCCGCGCGGATCGCGGATGCCGTACTTCTTGAGATACGTGTAGTCGGCGTGCCCGGGCCGGAAGGCGTTGGCGATCTTCACGTAGTCCTTCGATCGCTGGTCCTGGTTGCGGATCAAAAGCGCAATCGGCGTGCCGGTGGTCTTGCCCTCGTACACGCCGGAGAGGATCTCGACGCGATCGTCCTCGCGCCGCTGCGTCACGTGGCGCGAGGTGCCGGGCTTCCTGCGGTCGAGGTCGGGCTGGATGTCGGCCTCCGACAGCTCCATTCCCGGAGGACATCCATCGATCACGCAGCCGATCGCCGGGCCGTGGGATTCGCCGAAGGTGGTGACGGTGAAGAGGGTGCCGAGGGTTGAGCCGGACATGGATGCAGTTTAATGCATCCGACGTTAATGATATGGATCAGGGAGTTATCCCTCAAGACTTCATGTTTAAATTTACGAATCAAGAGCTTGAAATCTTGAGATCACAATTTGTGATCTCAAGTTGGGGCGGCCGGCGCTATCTGCCGTACGCCTTCGAACAAGGAGCTCGCCGAGAAGTTTGCACTTCTCGAGAAGAGGCTCGACAACAACGACCAGGCGATTGCTGCGATTCTCGATGCGATCAGGCAACTGATGACACACCCTCTGCCGCAGAAGCCTCCCAGTGGCTTCGTGCGCTGAGTGGATGTCATGGCGACGCCCGCGACATACAGCCCCACCGCCGTTCCAACTGTCCCGTGCCGAATGGGAAGACTTGATGTTGCAATTTGCGACTTCAAGTTGGGGAGGCCGCCGCAAGTTGCCCTATGCGTTCACCGAGCACGGTTCGCAGGCCGCCCTGCTGATCCGACTCGTCGAGCGTTATCCGGATACGGTGGCGCGGTTGGCGCAAATCTAGCGCAATCAACACGATGCAAACTTGAGGTCACAATTTGTGACCTCAAGATCCAGCTTTCAGCCGGCGAGGTTGCAATGGCAGGCCGACCACGACACCCGCAAGGCCAAGGCGGATCTGGCGAAGGAGCTGGATCTGATCAAACCTCTCAAGTCCAGGTAGCCTGCAGTCGGCCGCACGGACATTCCTTGACATTTCGTCATTCCTTACTTCATGGTAAGGCATGGCTACCGCCACCATCACCAGCAAGGGCCAGATCACCATCCCCATAGAGGTCAGGGAAGCGCTTGGCCTCGCCGCGGGCGATCGCGTGGAATTCGTCGCCGAGGAAAAAGGCGTCTACAAGGTGGTGGCCGCTACCAAGGATGTGCGTCATCTCAAGGGGCTCATCAACAAGCCCGTCAAGCCCGTCACCGTGGAAGCCATGAAGCGCGCCATCGCCCGCGGCGCTTCCGGAAAGTGATCGCGCTCGACACCAACGTCGTCGTTCGCTACATCGCCCAGGATGCCCCTCGTCAATCGGCGGCGGCAACCAGGCTGATGGAAAAGGTGCTCGGCGCGGAATCCCCCGGCTTCGTTGCGCTGGTGACCGTCTGCGAAATCGCCTGGGTGTTGAAGGAGTGCTACGCCGCAGACCATGCGCGCATCCGCGCTGTCGTGGAGGGCCTGCTTGGTACCAAGCAGATCAAGGTGGAGTCGGCGGAACTCGTCTGGAAGGCTCTGCGGGCCTGGGATGGCTCCACCGCGGATTTCAGCGATGCGGTGATTGGGCAAGTCGCAATCGCCCACGGCGCAAGGAAAATCGTCACGTTCGACAAGGCCGCGGCCAAACTGCCCTCGTTCGAACTGCTCGCCTGACCCAAGTCGAAGCGCCGCTCAAGGTGAAGTAGGCGGCTTCTTCCATCGAAAAAGATTCCGCGTCCCCTTGATCGTCGCAACCGCGGTCGACTGCGCGCTACCGGCAACCGCACCCGCAGCCACCTGCGTGATGCCCGCAACCAGCAGCACCGCCGCATACAGGATGAAAAATGCGGCGACGAGGCCCAGGATTCGCAAAACGGTTTTGCTCATCAGGACAGTCTACTTGCCGTGCTCGCGTACTGAATGACGGCAACGTGTATCTTTCAGACCATGGATTCCGCCTGGGCTGTCGGCAGCCTCGCACTCGCCATCTTCATCGCCATCGTCACCTTCCTGAGCATGGTGATCTGGTCGATACGCCGCCACCGCGACCCGAACCTCAAGATCGAATGTGATGTCGGCATCGCCGAGCTCATGCCCTCGCTCGCCGGGCTTTCGCTCGGCAGCGCCATCGACGGCAACTCGGTGGACATCCTGGAGAACGGCAAGCTCTGGGACGTGCTGGAGGAACGCATCGGCAAGGCCCGCAAGAGCGTTCACTACGAGACGTTCCTCTGGAAAGAAGGCAAGCTCGGCAAGCGCATGGCCAAGGCGCTGGCCGAAAAGGCGCGGGAGGGACTCAAGATCCGCGTCCTGCTCGACGCCAACGGCTCGGCGGGGATGGGCAAGGGCGAGCGCGAGATGATCGAGAAAGCCGGCGGGAAGGTGGTTTTCTTCCACAAGAAGAAGCTGCGCAACCTCGGCGTCCTCAACGACCGCACCCACCGCAAGATCCTCATCATCGACGGGCGCGAGGCGTTCGTGGGCGGGCACTGCGTGGTCGACGAGTGGCTGGGCGATGCCGAGGACCACAAGTGTTATGCCGATGTGAGCGTGCGCGTGCGCGGCCCGATCGTCCACAGCCTGCAGGGCTGCTTCAGCGAGAACTGGGCGGGCTCGACGGGCGAGCTCTTCGCAGGCCCCGACGTCTTCCCACCGCTGAAGCCCGCGGGCGAGCTCCAGATGCACCTCGCCTATGCAAAGCCGGAAGGCTCCGCGCCCGCCGTAAAGATCCTCCACCACGCGCTGATCTGCCTCGCCCGCGAGCGCATCTGGATCCAGAACCCCTATTTCATCCCCGAGCCCAATGCGATCGACGCGTTTGCGGACGCGGTGAAGCGCGGCGTGGACGTGCGTGTGCTGATGCCTTCCACAAGCGGCTCGGACAACCCGATGGTGCAGCACGCGGGCCACCGCAATTTCGAGCGGATGATGCGCTCGGGCGTGCGGCTCTTCGAGTATCCGCACACGCTCCTGCACCAGAAGGTGCTGACCATCGACGGCATCTACAGCCTCGTGGGCTCGTGCAACTTCGACGATCGCTCGTTCGAAACCAACGACGAGGTGACGCTCGGGATTTTCGATCCGCAGACGGCGTTGAAACTGGACGCGATCTTCGAGAAGTACCTGAAGCGCGCCGAGGAGATCGACGTGGAGAAGTGGGCGAAGCGCGGCTTCTTCCACAAGCTCAAGGATTACGCGGCCTACTCGATCAACGAGCTGCTCTGATATGGCTCGACCCTCGACAAGCCCGACAAATCATGACGGGCGCACACATCACGCCCCCGGCTTGCGCATCAGCCGCCAGGCCATGAACCCCATCACACCCACGCCCAGCACCAGGATCGCCCACAGCAACACGCGCTTGGGCTGCGTGCCGCCCAGCATCCTCTGCCAAGCGGTCGGCGGGGGCCCCGGGGTCACGGGCCCCACCGCCGCTTCGGGCAACGAGAGCTCCGCAAACCGGACGTAATCCGGATAGATGGTGGCGACGGGCAGCGCCGCCGGAATCGCGTTGGGTTTGCCGAACGCCACGGAAAACGGGCCTTCCCCACGCGCGACGAAGACCACCTGCGCGCCGCGATACGTAACCTCCAGCGCCGGGGGCGACGCACCGGCCCCGCCCGCGGGCACCTTCACCATCCAGTAACGCGCGGGCATGCGGCCGATCTCCAGCGGCGGGGACTGCTTTTCGACGCCGTCGATGCGCATCCGGTAAAACGGCGCCCAGGCCACCGCCCGCCACGGGTCCTTGTCGCCCCGGCGCGCCGATATCGCCGCGGAGATGACATCGTTCGATTCCACCGGCAACAGGCGCATCGCCTCCACCGGCAGCGCACCGCCCAGGTCGTAGGTAAGCTCGCCCGCCTGCGCGCCCGCCACAGCCTGCACAACACGCACCTTGCGCCCGGCGGGTTGCGCCCGCGGTTCGCGTTCGGCGCGCACGCCGCTCACCACAAAGCTGGGCACGTCCCAGGTGATGCGCAGGTACTTGGCCGTGCGCGGCGTGAACTCCACACGCGGCTGCAACAGGGTCCGTCCCCCATTGTCGAGCCGCACCAGGGGCCCCGCGCCCAGCAGGGACCAAGCCTTCAGGTCGTCGCTCGATTCGATGCGCACACGCACCACCTGCGCGCCGGGCGCCGCGTCCCAGTCGAAGGCCAGCGCGCGCAATGGCTCCTTCACCTGGCTCGCATCCAGGATGTACGCGGCGGCACGCGGCGCGGAAGCCCCGGCCCCCTTGCCGCGCACGGAGACCAGCGTGCCATCTTCCGTGCGCACGGTGACCTCCGTTCGCCCGCCCGCCACGGGTGCGGCCACGGTCGAGACGGGGAACACCGGCAGCGCCAGCGCCGGCAGGATCTCCCGCGCGAGGTCGGGGTTTCCGGCAAAGGCGATCGGCACCTCCTCGCCGCGCGCGTTGAGCACCCGCACGTCGGCCAGGTCGCGGCGCGCGTCACGGTACGCCTCGAACGGCAGCTCGAATCGGTGCAGCCCCTCCTTGCCCGATAACGTCAGTTGCGCCGACGCTGCAAACGGCTCCTCCACCTGCTGGGCCAGCGCCGGCAGCGCGGCCAGCAGGACCATCAACGGAAACTTCATGGTTTCTCCTCGGCCCGGCGCGGCGGCACGGGCGATACATATCCGATCACCAGCATCAGCAAACCGATGGCGATGAAACTCACGATGCGCGCGATGCCACCGACGTGTGAGAGGTCGATCAGGAAAAGCTTCACCACCACCACACCCATCAACGCGGCGCCCACCGCCCACAGCACGCGCCGTCCCATCCGCGTGGCCACCACCATCAGTGCCAGGGCCAGCACCGACCAGAACACGGACAGCGATGCCTGGGCCAGCGTGGAGCTTGTGATGCCGTTTGCGTTGTACGGCACATCCGCCCAATGGTGCAGGGTGCGCAGCAACACGCCGTTGAGCCACAGGAAGGCCAGCGCCCCCGCCAACCCCGCGGCGATACGCCCCGATGGCGCCTCGAGCCCGGTGCGGCGCAACGCCAGCCAGGCGTGGGCCACCGCAAAGCCCGCCATCACCTGCATCAGGTCGAGTGCGTTGACGAGCGGAAGGTACGGCAGCGGGTCGCTGCGCCCGTCGTGGGAGATGTTGGCGTACACCGTCCACAGCACGAGGCACACCACAAGCACCCCATTGGCCGTCGTGCGATGGGCGATCGGCGCGGCGCTTACCGGCCAGCGATCATCCATGGCGGCCATCGAGATCACCAGCATCACCCACGCCGGCACAAAGGCCGCCGCGGCTACCGACCATGCAGTGTGGTGCGCCGTGTATTCCGTGGCCAGCCAGTGCAACTCCACCGCGCCCAATCCCGCCACCAGCAACACACCCAGGACATGCAAGGTGTCGCGCGTGCGCGGCGCGCCTTCCAGATCGAAGGCCCGCAGGATGCCGAAGTGCACCGCAATGGCTACCGGCCATGCGATCCAGCCGAAATTCGCAAACGGATGGGACTGGCTGACCACGCTGGCCAGCGCAAGGACCACCAGCAGCGGTGTGAAGATCCGGGTCGACCACGCGGCCTCGATCCAGCCGCGGCGCAGGCCCGCGAAGGCAAGGGCTATCGCGGTGGCCGACAGCAGCCCCACTTCCGCCTCCAGGCGCGATGCGGGATCCACCTGCAGCGCGATCTCGCATGAACCGGCAAAAAACCACCACACCATGCCCCACGCAAACGCCCACGTGGCGATGACCGATTCGGCCTTCGTCACGCCGCCGCCGGCACGCCGCAGCAGCCGGTAGATCCAAAACCCGGCGATCGCCAGCAGCAACGCGCCCACAAACGCCGGATCCAGCAGCGGCGGCGCGGGATCGTAGCCGCGGACGAATCCGTTGAGGAACGCGCCGCCGGCCAGCAACTGCAGCAGCAGTCCGAAGGCGCGCGCCAGCGTGCGGCGCTGTCGCACACCCACCCACACAATCGCCGCGCCTTCAATCGCCCACGAGGCCGATGTCCAGCGCGCGTCGAGCGCAAGCGGGATCGCCGCGGTGGCGAAGACCACGCCAAGGGCGAGGAACGTTTCCGCCAGCAGGGCGTAGTTTTCTTTCACCGCGCGGCGCAGCGTGGCGGCCAGCACGAGGTAGAAGGCCGAGAGCGCGAGGCTGGAATAGGCCAGGCCAAATTCCTCCATCGCGGTGCCCCGCACCAGCGCCGCCTGCAGGCCGAAGGCCACCAGCGGCACGCCGAACACCAGCGTGCCGTCGACGTAGTGGCCAAGCTGCGGCGGCTGCCTGCGCGCAAACAGGATCGCAATCGCCACGTAGAGCAGGAAAAACGCGATGAGGAACGGCTCCACGGAATCGAAATATTCCGGGCGGTAGTACTTGCTGCCCCACGCCAGCCCGATCACGAAGGTGAAGAGGAAACCCAGCAGGTTCAGCGGCCGCCACGCCTTGTAGAGCGCGATGCCCGCGATGCCCATGTTGAGCAACAGGTAGTAGCTGAAAAGTGCCGCATGGTTGCCGCCACCCGTGGAGGCGAGGATCGGTGCCAGGAACCCGCCGCCCGCACCGAAGGCCGCCAGCACCATCGCATCCTGCCGCACGGCCAGCACCGCGGAGAACACCGCTATCACCGCGAGCAGTACAAACGCGGCTGTAGGGGGCAGCAGGTTCCAGAGCCGGAAAGCCGCGAAGGTCGTGAGGTACAACACCGCGACACCCGCGCCCTGCAAGCCCAGCGCGTAGCCGCGGCGCGAATCGCGCAATCGCCAACCCACCACGAGGAGCGCGATACCGCCCAGCGCCACCGCCGCCACACGCAGCTCCACGGGCAACATCGAATGGTCGGCGGCGTATTTGAGCAGGAACGAGAAGCCGATGAAGAGGATCAGCAGGCCCACTCGCGCGATGGTGTTGCCGCCGGTAAGCCAGGCGATGATCGGGTTGGGCGCCGATGGTTCGATGGCTTGCGGCGCCGCGGCTTCGGGCTGCGGTTCCGGCACCTCCTCCGGAGGCAGTTCCCTGGCAGCAGCTTCGGCCACGGATTCGAGGACGGGCTCGGGCATCACCTCGGCAGCGGCCTGCGCCACGGGCTGCGGGGATGGCGCCGGCTCGGGATCCAGCCGCGCAAGCCGCGACTGCAGGCTCTTCACCGTCTGTTCCAGCCGCAGCACGCGGGTTTCGATTGCCTCCTCGAGCACGGCGGGGCGTACCGGCGCCGCGGGGCCGGACACCGGGGCAGCGCCCTTGCTGCGGCTCGACTTCAGGATCAGCCCGCCCAGCCAGCCGATGAACCCCAGGACGATCGCGCCGTTGAAGCCCCAGAGCACCGCGCCCACCGCGATCCCGCCTATCAGTCCGATCCAGATCATCGAAGCCCCCTTATCGCCAGTCGCCACGCAGGGCGAGGACCGCATCGTGCAACGCGTCCGGCATCGCGGCCTCGGGCGCAAACGGCGGCGCCGCTTCCAGCCCGATGCGCGACAGGACGCCGCGTCGGAACGGCTTCGTCATCGCCGCGCCGCCGCGCCGGCTGAAGAAGCTGCCCCACAGTCCCTTGAGCGCCAGCGGCACCACCGGCACCGGCGTGCGCTCCACGATGCGCCGGATGCCGCCGCGAAACACATTCATCTCGCCGGTCTCGGTGATGCGGCCCTCGGGAAATATCCCCACCAGGTCTCCCTGCGCCAGCGCCTCGGCCACGCGATCGTAGGCCGCATTCAGCAGCGCCTCGTCCTCCTTTGCAGGCGCAATCGGGATCGCCTTGCCGGTGCGAAAGACGAAGCCGATCACAGGTGTCTTGAAGATGCGATGGTCCATCACGAAGCGGATCGGGCGGGGGCTGGCCGCCAGGATCACCAGGGCATCCACGAAACTCACGTGGTTGCATACCAGCACCGCGGCGCCCTCCTGCGGGATGTTTTCCAGGCCGCGCTTGTCGAGCCGGTAAACCGTGTGGATCAGCAGCCAGCAGATGAAGCGCATCAGGAACTCGGGCACCAGCGTGTAGATGTAGACGGCCACCGCCGCGTTCATCACGCCCACGACCAGGAACAACTGCGGCAGCGTGAGGCCCGCGTCGAGCAGCGCCTTCGACATCAGCGCC
>Ga0163153_10002175_pt1 | contig 29266 bp, 17 predicted proteins | sample OliLakLV19MP6IB1_FD_148629 | JGI IMG/M metagenome (GOLD analysis project Ga0163153, IMG submission 148629) | Freshwater microbial mat bacterial communities from Lake Vanda, McMurdo Dry Valleys, Antarctica - Oligotrophic Lake LV.19.MP6.IB-1 | ecosystem: Environmental > Aquatic > Freshwater >...
CCCGTAAAGGTGTCTGCAATCAGGAAGTCCATCAATTCGGCTCTCCTCCTTGCTGGCGGAAATACTCCATCAACTTCGTATATCGAACATCTGTTACAAGCGCTGGCATGGCGGTGCGTATGGCCTTTAGACAAGCCCCAAGGTCGCTAGTTATCCATGGAATCTGTTTGCCCAGCACGAGGTTCAGGAAATCCAGAGCCGGCTCGGGAAACTTGCCACAGATACCGGCTTCGTGAAGTAGCTGCACTAAGTCGTCGCGGGACGTCGCTGGCCCCAGCCAGGCGCGGAGCAGCTTCAATGCCTCGGGAAATGCTTCCTGTGCAGCAATACATAGCCGACCGAGGCTTCCGGCAATGGATGGGGAGATGTTATTTCGTGTCTTCGGCCAAATAGCGTCCAGGTAAGGGACGATTCGTTTCTTCCAGTAGTTAGCGCGCTGCTCGCCAGACCCCTCTAGCGCACGAACCAGTGACTGTGCCGCTTCATGCAACCCATTCGGAGGAAGTGATCGAGTAGCGACGGCGAGTTCGGTGGGCAGGAATGTATCACCCGGATCGAGTGCCGCGTATGTCAGTAACGCAGCATATTGCCCCCCGTGCTTTCCGAGCTTTGCGTAGTGACTGGCAGTATCGAGGAAGGCCGGTTTGATCTCCTTCATCAAAGGGTGATAAAGACGCGGTGACCAAAGGAAACCTTCCCACGCTGAACGCGCTTCGACTGGTGAATGCTGCCAATTGAACAGCGGTAGCAGATGCTGCGTCGCCCATTCCGGGTCTACGCGGAATAATGCGACTACATGGGCCGCCAACAGGACGCGGCCGTGGCAGAATTTACCGACTCCAGTATCGCAGAGAGCTGTAAAATAGGTCTTCAATTCGTCGGGCAGCCCTTGCCCATCTTCCAGTGACCGCCGATACCACCAGTTGAGCAACGCCTCCGTCACATGGCCTACTGGGTGATTGATTGCACGCGTGACGGGCTCGTCGGTAATTACTCCATCCTGATAATCCAACGAAAGAATACGGCGCGCGAGTGCGAAGAACCGTGGTTCATGGCGGTCGAATGTCTTCGCAATCGTTTTCAGCCACCAACTGACTGCGTGTGTTTGAAACACCGCATCTGGCGCATCCTGCAAAACCGGTCCCATACAGCGCCAGGAGCGCACAATTAACTTTTCCTCCGACCATGCCTGCAATGCTTCGCGCCAGCGATCGGTCGGCCAGACACCTTCTTTGGTTAAGGCATACAAGGCGCAGGCAGATGTGGCGAAGTTGTCGCGGCAGCGCTGCTGCCAGTCGTCCTTTTGCCAATGGTCAGAACTTGGGTGCTGCTTGAGCCATTCGACCAGTTCACGGCGACCGCGAGGCGTGACGACGAATTTGCGCCTCTCATCCCCAGCACCCATCCAGAACGGAAACTCGTCGCGCTGGTCCGCAGCGAGCTGCCACTGCGGATACTTTGCGGACAGCTCGGCCAATCTTTCGCTGCCAATCGTGCCAAACATTGCCCCGGCTTGGGCCATCTTAGCCAGGCGCAACCAAATCTCACGATCGACGATACGGGAAAAGTCTTCGGCTTCGATATCATCCTTGAAAATCGCGCGAGGCCGCCCAGCGACAATGGCCTGTTCGAGTTGAGCCAACCCAGCTTCGTCAATTTGCGGCGCGAGGGCGACCATCAGACGAATGACCTCCCTCTGGGTTTCCACAGACCATAGACACCAATGCTCATCTGCCAACAGCCAATCTAACCCGCGGCGCCATGGTATGATTTTCTCCTGTGCCGCGGCGAAGAACGCCAGCCGTCGGAACAACGGGTATGGTGTCCGCGCCCAAGTTTCCGCCACGAGCTGCGCTCGCTCGGGCGATTGAGTCGCCGTTGCCAGCCATGCGTCCCGGGTCAGGTCGATCAAAGCTGTCCAGTCATGAAAATCCTTATTTTGGGGGTGCTTGCTAATCGATGGCTGGTGTATGTAGGACAGATCGCTCGTGTCTTCAGCGCCGTCGAGTTCACGCATCAGGTCGAACGCATCGCGTAGCAACCCGCTGAAATCGGCCAGCAGCTCCGGCAATGCGGCGATCCAGCGTTCATCCTTCTGCAACTCGCTAAGACTGGAATGGATGTGATCTGTGGAAAGTACGATTTCCCATTCGACGAGCTGCTTCATGCGCTCTGGCTCGCGGCTCTCGTCATTTTCTGAGGGAAGGCGAAATGGCTCTCGTAACGAGACTCGCGGAGTAAGAGTCTCGCGTAGTTCCAGACGCAAACTGGTCGTGAGTCCATCACGCCTGAAACGGTCGCGCCAGCGATAAAGGTCTAAATTGTGGACTCTGGATTTCACGCGCTCGCTCAGCAGCAAACGCCAGAGAATGCGCATTCGAGGGCGCGGAATAGCATTCGGTGAATTGACGAGGATACGCGCCAATTCATCCTCACCCCTGTTGCCGTCGCGCTCCAGTTTGGCGAGTTGGTCCAGGCAGTGTTCGATCCGCCACACGAGATCGTCATGCAGATGGCCGCCGTGCTTGACGAGCCACAGCAAAAGCACCGGGTTGTCGAGATGCCGTGTGAGCCAGCGCGCCAACTGCTTCATCACTTCATCCCAGCGGCTGACGCGCGTACCACCATCGACCAACGCCATCAGCGGCGCCAGGTCATAGGACGTTGGCCTGCGGGTCAGACTAAACGCGAGCTTGTCGTCTACAATCGTTTTGGGCGGCACCCCAAAGCGAGCCAAGTCACTGTGATGATACCGCTCCTCACTTAAGGGTTCCAACCAATCAAGTGACGGCGCGGGATCCAACTCTGCAAAGCGCTTGGCGGGCAAACCACCTTCGTCACTCAACGCCCACAATAAGCGACCGACGAAGTCGTCTTGCTTCGTGCTGCCCAATGGGCGCGCCATGGCGCACTCGACGACGATGCGCTCCTTGCCTCGCACACCGTCGCTGTAGGTATCAGCCCATGCGCGCAGGGTCTTATGCAGATACGCATGACGCTTATGTTCGCGATAAAGGATGGGAGTGACGTTCTTGGCCCGCCATTCGTTTTCACGCTTCTCCTGTTTGCCCTTGGAGTAGCTGCCAAATGCGAAAGCTTCGGGCGGCGATTCCCCCAAAAGTCGATCGGCGGCGAGCGCATCCATCATGTAGCGAAGCACCGGGTCGTTGATGCTGTAGCCGACGAAACAAACGATATAGTTTCGGAACAACTCGCTGACAAAACGCGCCGCCCAACGCTCAGTGAGATAGGCAAGGCCGAAGTCCCCGCTGGATAATACCAGCCGATGCAGATCGCTCTCTGTCGGTTCTGCCGTGAGAAGCCCATGTAAATATACCAACCCGTCCCAGCGATTCTTAGGCACTGGCAGTAACGGGGCCGGGAACCGCTCGCACGTTAAGTGATTCGCACTAATCACCACCTCAAATAGTTGATCGAAGTTGGTAGTGATCAACCGGGTTCGGCCTTCACGGCTCCTACCAAGTGTTAACATGGCCTCGTGGGTGGCGGTAGCATCTGGCGCAGTCAGGTCCGGCCTAAGTATTCGTGCCACCTCCCTACGCACGGCCACACGACCGCCAACGATGTCTGCCTCTAACAGCCCAAGAGCGGTGTCGAATTGCCCAGCCTTTATCGCCGCCGCTTGCACCGCGTTTGGGGTGATCCCCAAGGTCTTGTAAAGCCTCTCTATCAGTTCGCCAAATCCTGGCAGACGCGCCGGATAGGAAATGCCTGCTCCACAGAAGAATACCACACGACCTTCCTCATGCGCCTGTAACAAGCGTTCGGGAAGATCCGGGCCGTTCTTAACAAACTGCATTGTCAGTTACACCTTGAACACCTTCATCACCTCGTCGCCGAGGTGGTTGATCACTTTCACGGCGATTCGGCCTTTTTTCGGTTTCTCAAATGGGCGCGAGGTGTCGCTGTGCAGAGTGGCCCAGGCCTCGGCGTTGATCTCGGCTTTCAGCGTCGTCTTGAGGGCGCTGTAGGGGTCGTTGGCGCCGAGGAAGTAGGCATGGCGGACGAAGAAGCTCTCCTCGTTGTAATCCGTGTCGATGAACCAGCAGGCGATGCCGTCGGCGCCGTCGCTGATCACTTCGCCGGTCTGGGGTTTGAAGACATCCACGCCGTTCACCTTCACGCGCAGCTTGCCGTCCTTTTCGGTGATGAGGTCGATGTCCGGTTCGCCGAAGATGACGAAGAGGTTGCCCTTGCCGGTGTTCTTGAGGTCCTCGGCCATGTGGAGGTCGGCGTTCATGCGGGCCTTGAGCACCGGGATTCTGCCGAGCTTGGTGAATTCGGTGGTGTGCGCCTCGTAGTTGAAGGCGCAGGCGATGAGCACATCGAACCCGGCGTCGCCGGCCTCGCGGGCGGCGGCGACGAGGTCGGCGCGCTGCACGGTGCCAAACTCGGGGCCGATGAAGATCGCCGCCCTCTTCTCCACTTCATCCTTCATACTTCCTCCTTCATCCTTCGCCAGGTAACGGCCTTCGCCGCAGACCAGATCGCCGGGCCACGGGGTCAGCGCGGTGAAGGTGATGCGGTCTTCCTTGTGCGCCTGCTGCACGCCGGCGGTCTTGAGGTTCTCCAGAATCATCTGGGGGAACGACTGCTTCGCGCCGTATTCGGCGGCGTCTTCGTTGAGCGTATCGATCAACTCGTCGTTCTCATCCACGCCCAACATCCGGTGCGGGCTGAGGCTCTCCACGGTGAAGGGACCGGCCACGCGGACGCACTTCTTGTTTTCGTAGGGCTTGTCGTAGAGAAATTCGTATTCCGCCTTCGCGGCGATGGATGCGTCGATTTCCGTCTGCCGGGCGATGCGGGCCTGCCACCAATCCGCGTGCAGTTTCTTCAGGGAATCGGGCCAGTCGCCTCCTGCGTCACGAGGAATCTCCCATTCTGCCCAGCTATGCTTCGGCGGGGCTTTCAGCTTTCCGCTTTCAACTTTCAACTTTTCCGCGAGCGGAGCGAGCGTCGCCTGCCATTTGTCCCAGATGACATCGATCTCCGCGTTGTTGGCGATGGACTTCACGGAGATGTGCGGCACGCGCTCATAGACGAAGCCGTGGCGAATGTTTCCGCGCACCGGCTGCGAACTCGGCGCGGTGCGGGTGACTTCGGCTTCCTTGATCTGGCCGTCGCGGGAATCGGCCAGCAGGTAGAACGGATAACGCGCGCCCATGATGCGGGCACGGGCCAGCGCCAGCGCCACGCGAGAGGTATCAATCGTGATCCAGCGGCGTCCCCATTGCTCGGCGACGGTGGCGGTGGTGCCCGAACCGCAGGTCGGGTCGAGCACAAGGTCGCCGGGGTCAGATACCATCAACAAAGCTCTTTGAATGACTGCGGCGTTTGTCTGGACAACGTAGACCTTGTCCACCGAAAAACTGCTCACCGTATCCGTCCAGTAGGCCGTGGTTTCGATTACTGGATGGTCCTCATGTAATCTCACATACATGATCCCATTCTTCAGCGTTTGATAACGCTTAGCTTTGATCACGCGATTCAGCCCTTCCTGAGTGCTCGACCACCCTCTGTTTCCGCCAGGAAAGAATTCACGCCCATCTGCTTTGAGCGGAAAATACATAGCACTACCAGGCCCTGCCGCGCGCCCCTGCCTTTGAGATGTGAGATCGCCGAGAGCAAAGACTTTTGCGTCAGGCTCCTTCGACCAACGCGAAAGCCAATCTTCACGCGTTATCGAGAATCGCTCCCCGTTTGCCAGTTGGACGCGCGTGTAAATCGTTGCGCCCTGTTCAAAAGGCTCTTTGCGAACGAAAGCCTTTCGATATTTCACGCGCGATTTGTCCTTTGCAAACCACACGAGGAAATCGTGGGGAACTGCGACTAGCTCCGACGTTTGTGCGCTAGTGGTCGCGAACGCAATCAGGCTACAAAAGTTATCCTCTCCGAAAACTTCTTCCATCATTGCCCTAACGCGATGGACATTTTCATCGCCGATTTGCACGAAGATGGAACCGGAATCGGTGAGCAGATCGCGGGCGACGGTGAGGCGGTCGCGCAGATAGGTGAGGTAGCTGTGGATGCCGTCGCGCCAGGTGTCGCGGAAGGCTTTGACCTGCTCCGGCTCGCGGGTGATGTGGCCGGCGTTGCCGTCCTTCACGTCGCGGCTGGTGGTGGACCACTGGAAGTTGCTGTTGAACTTGATGCCGTAGGGCGGATCGAAGTAGATGCACTGCACCTTGCCGCGCAGGCCCTCGCGCTCGGCCAGGCTGGCCATGACTTGCAGGGAGTCGCCGAGGATCATGCGGTTGCTCCAGTTCTGGTCGTGCTGGTAGAACTCGGTCTTGTCCGCGCCCTTGGGAATGCCGTTGAAATCGGCGAAGAGGTCGAACTGCGCGTCGGGCGCAGCGGCCTTGGATGCGCCCAGCAAATCATCAATCAGCGCCTTGGGGTGGACCTTCTCCTGAATGTAGAGCGGCGGAGCGTTGACGACGAGGTCGGACCAATCCTGCTCGTCCTTCCCGCGCCAGACGAGCTGAGGATCGAGGTCGGTATTGCGCGGGTATTTCACCGCCCGGGGCTGCTCGATGTCTTTCTGAAGAATCGACTGCTGCTCGGCGGAGGGGATGTTTTTCCGCGTGGCGTCCTCGTGATTGAGCGTGACGACGGACTTGGGCGTGGGCGATTTCTTGGCCATGAGATAGAGAGTTTAAGGTGAGGATTTGGAGGCGGCGAGACCGGCACGCCAAACAGTATTCAGTCGTCCCAGTTTTGACTCTTAGCTCGCGGGTAGGCGCGGCGAAACGTGGAGATTTGATGGGGCATCCGCACTTCATCGAGATCGGGACGGAAGAAAGACATGCCGTAGGCCACGGCAAAGCGGCCAAAGTTCGTCTTCACCGGTATCGTCAAATCGGCTGGTGCGGGAAGTTCACGCATGCGCGGTGTGCGAAAATCGCAATCAAGCAGGGCGTGGCGAAATGCCTCCTTGTAACCGGGATGGTGAGCGCCGCCCCCGAAAATGAAAATGTGCGCTTCGTCCCAAGTGGACCGATAGGCACTGTAGCGGTTGTTTGGTTGCTTCGTGCAGGCGAAAGCGAAGAGTCTCCGCACTATCTTTTGGAAATCAGAGAAAAGTTCCTGCTCCGAACGTAGGCGCACGGCACCGTGTGGGTCCTTAAGATGTTGAACGCCTAATGGAGCGACCAATGCGGCATAGTAATCGATCTTGCGCGGGCCGCGGTCTGAGGTGCGACGTCGGAACGCGTTACAGTCAATCGTGCCGGCTCCGACATCCACGGTGAGGTAGAGTCCATCGATAGCATTGGGCGAACGGAAAAAAGGCTGCACTGCGGCAGCAACTTCGGGGTAGACCAACGCCTGCCACTTGTATTTCTCGACCAACTCGGGGTCGGGAAGATCCAGCACTCGGTTAACAGCATTGATCCACTCGGCAGCGGGAAGAGACTGAACAAATGGTTTCGTAAGCTGGGAACGCAGCTCAAAAGCCGCAATGAGCGACTCACGAAAAAGACGTTCCGCGCGGGCACCTTCACTTAGCAGCCCCGAAGGCACGGCCAACTGGTGCACAAGCGCGTCGCTCGCGCCCGTGGTGGAAAAATCAAAATCGCGCCAGCGCCGATCTCCACGGATGAAATCACGAATGGCAGCTGTAAGGTGAACGAAGTAGGCGGCCAACAGGGCGCGCGCGACCATGCGCTCGGTGATTCCTTCTTTGGCGAGGTGTGAGACACCCGGCGGCAAAGTAACTCCGCACCCACGGAAGGTTCCGTCCTCCGCGACGGCAGCTGCGACCATCTTGATGTAGGGCACCGCAATCCCCGGAGCAGGAGCTGCCAGAGGCACGATATTGGGACCATCAAGCCCGACCAAGCTGGGAATGAGGCCGTTGGGGTGGAGGGGGTGATGAAATACAGCCGCCGGGGCGGACGGGGTATTCTTATCACGAAGGACAATCTTCGTGAAGCTCGTTCCGAAATCTATACCGGCGACTAAGAGGTAGCGAGGCATAGGTTCTCAGGAGTAGGTGCTTCGACGGCGATAAAACCGCAGGCCACCTCGGTGAAGGTTTGCCGGCGTTGCGCGATCTTTGCGTTCAAGCGGTCAAGCTGGGATGCTCGCAATGTTTCCAAATTGGACAGGGTCTTTCGGAATCCCGCGACTGAACCGGGGGCCGCACCGGTCATCACGGATGTATCAATCCGGCGTTTCTGGGTCTCGATGCGCCGATCAAAGTGGGCGGCAACCTGCCGACAGCGCAGGTCGAGTTTCTGATCCTGGTCGCCGTTGAAGACGACTTGCTGTCGGGTCAACTCGACCGCGATGAGTTTTTTTAGTTCGGCCAAGACCGGGCTGTGATCGGGCATGCTGCGCGGAAAGAGACTTTCACCAAACTCCAAAGCTCGGCCAACCAGGCGCTCGGAGTCCGTGCCGCCAAGGATTTGGCCGGTCTCCAGGTTTTTGGCAATGTAGGCAAAGGCATCCCGCCGCGTAATACCTTCGAAAGTAAGTCGGTGGATCAGGTAGAAATAGCCGCCCGTGGTCTCCTCCGCGGACTCGAGACGAAGGGCTGAAACCTTGTGCCAATCGTTCGTCTTGTCTTGGTCCACTTCGGTGATCCAGCGAAGGAGGGGGTGCAGGTGATTGACGAGTTGGAGAGTGCGGTGACGCGAGCGCGCTTCAGCGAAAACTGCGGGGTCAAAGGTGAGCCTCGTGGGTGCTCCGTGACGACCAAATGAAGCCGGCCAAGGCAATTCTTCACGGGTGCAATAATCCTCCAAGTCGCGAACGGCCTTGAATCCGAGGGTAAGTTCCAAGCAGCCGGGTTCCGGGTTGTCGGAGAGAACCACGCAGACTTCGGCGCCCGTGTAGTGGCGGGCAAAGAAATCTAGCACATGAAGGCGAATCTCGGCCGGTCGGATAAAGCGGCCCAAACGCTGGCTCTCTCCGATTCGTTCCGACAGGAGGTCTTGGAAGGCGATCAAGGCCCCGGTATTTTCCTCAAGTTTTTGCTCTTGGGCGGCGCGGTCACAAACAGCTTGAGCAGTGCGCTCCACCCTCTCCGCGACCTGCGCGGGCGTTAGTTCCTCGCGGAATAGGTCGCCGGTTAGCTTTGTAATCTCGGCGCCGAGGATGCCCTCCAAGGCGCCAATGGATGATTCAAAAATACCGATCTTGTTGTAGAGATGCGCAAAGATACTGCCGTCGATTGTATTCCGGACGTGGAAATTGATGATGACGATGGACGCCGCCTTCTGGCCAATTCGGTCGATGCGTCCGATACGTTGCTCGACCCGCATCGGATTCCAAGGGAGGTCGTAATTGACGACTATCCGCGCCCGTTGGAGGTCGATGCCTTCTGCTCCGACTTCAGAGCAAAGCAATATCCGTGACTCGCCGGCCATGAAAGCATCAAAGATGCGTTTTCGTTCATCGCCGGGCGCCGTATCGCCAGTCACGACAGAACAGGACAATCCGTCCGCGGAAAGCCGCCGGGCCAAATAATTGATGGTGGCTTTGAAAAAAGCGAAGATCACGACCTGCTCGCTGCCGGAGATGTTCACCTGCTTTCCTTTGTCGGCGATGATCGGGCGGCCCTCTGAAATGCGGCGCAGCACCTCCAGAAGACGGTCGTATTTTGTATCGCTCTGCTCGAAATCGTGCTTCGCCAGTTCCTCGACTTCTGCGGCGCTAGGCCAATCGACAGCCTCAGCGTCGCAGTCATCACCCAAATCCTCGGCCAGGAGGACCATCTCATCAAAGCCGCCCCATTTTCCATCCCGAACCGCTTTTGCCACAACGGGCAGCGAACTCGACATACTCAGCGCCGGGTGAATGAGACGAAAGCTGCTGGCACGCCCACCGTCTCGCCGCACAGCCGCCCGGACTGTTCGCAGGACCAAGTTGTAAAACGTGAGTTCCTTTTCCGAAAGACTCAGCGGTATGGTGACTGGAACCCTCAAGACTCGGTTCGTGATGACGTCCACCTTTCGAGTCCGATTAATAAAGGAAGAAAGAAGGTTCATCTGTTCCACCCGATGGCGGATTTCGACCCGTGACCGGTGAGAGCCGTCAAAGCTGTCAAGCAGGGCAGTCACTTGCTCTCGGGCAGGCTGCTCATTGATCGCTGCCACGAGCGGACGGGTCTCCTCCGGTCGCCAAGCGTGGCTGCTCAACGCCCGTTGAAGCGCGACAATCGGCCGATTCCGGCTACAGAGCAGGTCGAAGACGAATCGGTCGCGAAAAACCTCGGGGTCGATCAGACGAAGCAAGGCGTAAAGATCGCGGCTCTGGTTGTGGATTGGCGTCGCTGAAAGGCAGAGCGTGGCGTCGGCGGAGGTCGAAAGAAGTTCACCCAATTCGTAGGTCGCTGATGCGGTATTCTTCATCCAGTGGGCCTCGTCAAATACCACCATGTCGAGAAATGGTTGGTTGTTCGTTTGGGCGGCGAATTCGCCCTGCTCGCGAATCCAATGGAGTAATTCCACGCGCTTCGGCAACTCGCCATAATCGAAGGCCAGCGGTCTCTGCTCCTTGTCCAGGTCATTCAGCAATGCACGTTCATCCGACCGGGGGCGAAGTGCGTGGTAGGATGCGACCAGCACAAAACTCGTGCTAGGACCGCGCCGTTGAAAGCGATCCAAATGATCGAGCAGGTCGGCCGGTGTCGTCGCCTCAGCGACAATTTGAAACTTGTCGCGAAACTCATCGATCCATTTTGGCACCAAGGTGGGAGTGCAGAGAACCAACAGGCGCCGGGCACGGTTTCGGGCCTGCCACTCGGTCCAGATGAGCCCAGCCTCAATGGTTTTACCCAGCCCCACTTCATCGGCGATGAGCAGTCGGTTGGAGGCGGATTCGATGAAGCGCAGAGCAGGTTTGAATTGGTGCGGATAAAAATCGATCTCCGCCGTCTTCATCGAATAAACGACGTCGGTCAACGTGCCACGAAGTTTCTCAAAAGTAATCCGTCGGCGAAGGTCATCGAGGGTTCCGTAATGGCCACTGCTCACTCCTTGGACAGCATCCCGCAGGCGAGAACTGGTGCGCAGATCCAACATACACACATCGACGAATTCCGCCCCACCAGAACCCCAATCCACTTCAGCCATTAAGCACACCGTCGAAAGCTGATTGCCCGTAAGCACACCAATCCTGCCGGGATTTAAGCGGTGAAAAACGGGAAGACCTTCTTGAATAGCGGCGAGTGGCACGGGAGAATAAGGAGGGTCAAAAAGAGGTGGCAACGCACTTAATCATGTCGGTGAATTCCGCTCCACCTTTGCGGCGACGGCCTTCTGAAGAATCGACTGCTGCTCGGCGGAGGGGATGTTTTTCCGCGTGGCGTCCTCGTGATTGAGCGTGACGACGGACTTGGGCGTGGGCGATTTCTTGGCCATGATTATTTCCGGGGTGGGAGCGCTTCGCGCACGGCGTCGGCAAGCTGCTTCGCCGTGGGCAGGCGGCCTTTGAACTCGGCGGGTAGCCGGGCCTGAAGCTGGTATTCGGCGACGCCGATGGGATTGGCTTTGGTCTTGAGCGCGAACTCGACCTCGATGTCGTCCTTCTCCGCGCAGAGGATGATGCCGATGGAGGGGCGGTCGTCGGGTGCGCGCTCCTTTTCGTTGAGGAGATTAAGGTAGAAGTCCATCTTGCCCGCGTGTTCTGGCTCGAAGGGGCCGATCTTGAGGTCGAAGGCCACGAGGGCCTTGAGGAAGCGGTGGTAGAAGAGCAAGTCCACGAAGTATTCCTTCCGGCCAAGGGCGAGGCGGTATTGGCGACCGACGAAGCAGAAGCCGTAGCCCAACTCCAAAATGAAGTGCTGCAACCGCTCGATGAGGCGATCCTCCAGTTCGCGCTCCTTCACCGCCTGACCGATGCCGAGAAATTCCAGATTGTAGCGGCTCTTCATCATCTCGCCGGCCTGCTCCGCGATATGCTCGGGGAGGGCGATTGGGAAGTTATGCGTCTTCTTTTCCTTCACCGCGCGCTCGTAGGCGCCGGCTTTGATTTGGTTGAGCAGGATGCTGCGCGACCAACCAAGCTGGGCGGTGGCACGGAGGTAGTAGAGACGGGCGGCGGGGTCGGTCACAGTCGCGAGTTGATTGATATGATGGCCCCATGGAACAGCAGCCACCAATTCTCTCACAGCTTGTGATAGAAATTGGGCGTCCGTCGGAGCCACTTCCGATTTTTTCATTTCTATCACAGCTTGTGATAGAATTGCCGACCGCGGGTTGCCGGGAGTGGCGGCCATCTCCCGCGCAACTTGCGCGAGAAACTCCGGCGACGTGTGCTCGGCTGCGAATCTGCGCATCCGCCAGACGCTCACCGTCGAAAAACCGCGCATGTTGGGGAACTCTGCCCGCAGGTCGGCGGCGAGACGCTCGACCACGGCGTCCCCCCAACCGGCCTTCCGCTGCTTCTCCACGATGCCGCAACCGAGGTCCCAGTAGAGCAGGACTAAATCGTGGTTGACCGCACGGGCGGCGGAGTTGCGGGCGTGAAGGACGCGAGCCTTTACGTCGGCGAGGAAGGCGGCGTAGTCGGGTGTGGTGAGCGCAGGCTTCATGATTGGAGGACGGTTTGCACCATCTTCTCGAACTGGCCCGCCACTTTCTCGGCAAAATCAGACTCGATCTGATAGATCTCGGTGAATTCGACGAACGCCCAACGGCCATGCGTGCCGAGGTGGTTCACGCCGGGCACCCAGTAGGTGTCCATGGTGGCCTTCTTCTCTTTCGCATCTTCGCGCCGGTAACCCTTAATCTCGACGATCAGATGCAGGAGGTCGGGCGAACCGTCGGCACGGGGCGGGTGCCCGTCATCTACGAGGACGATGAAATCGGGCAGGTATTTGCGACTCTCGGAGCCGAAACGGTAGGGGACTTCCAAGCCGAGATTGTGATTCTTTACGTAAGCGCGGACTTTGGGATGAGACTCGGCCACGCGGCAAAACTCGCTCTCCCAGTCGCTATCGAGCACGACCCAATTGACTTGGCAGCTCTTGGAACTGGTTTCCCAGAGATCGGGGCGAGAGGTGTTGAACCGCACGTAAGCAGACGAGCCGATGGGATTGTAAGGATCGAGGAGCGCCTTGATGGGTCGCTCGCCAAGGAAGCGTCGCGTAATACCTGCGGCGATCTTGCTACACGCCATGTCGGCAAGCTGCTTATACAGGAGCTGCGCCGGGTAGGTGCCGCCCTTGCAGACAAGGTAAGTGTCGAGCCACTCTTTCGTGACGCGTTTGAGCTGCCCAAAGAGGTGAAGCTGCGGGTCTGAGCCGGCGTCGCGATACTTGGTAGTGAGGAGCTGCTTGGTGAGATGAAAAAGGATCGTGGACGGGCGCATGTCGTCCAAGTGCTCCAAGCTCATGTTTACCCCTTCACCGATGATGCCTGAGTTATGCGTGATCGACGGGCCGACGAGATCGGGCGTGAGTTCCAGATAGGAGTCGTCGTTGAAATCGGCCGCGAGCCGCTCTTCCGGCAAATCGACACGGTAGCCGACGACCCTCGGGAAACGGATCTCAAGCGCATCGCGGTCGGGGCGGACAGCGCGAACCGTGACGGTGGCGCGCGGGGGCTGGGGCGGCGCGATGACGGGCTTGGCAGTGAAGTCGAACGGAATGCCGAAAATATCGGCATACTCGACGTCGAAGAGTCCCTCGTCGTTGAGTTCATACGACTGCCGACGAAGGGCGCGGCCAATGACCTGTTCACAGAGCAGCTGGGTGCCGAAGGCGCGGATGCCGAGGACGTGGGTGACGGTGTTCGCATCCCAGCCCTCGGTGAGCATGGAGACCGAGACGACGCAGCGGGTGGAGCCGCCCAGGGTGCCGGGCTTGCCCACGGTGTTCATCACCTCGCGCAGGAGTTCCTGGTCGGTGATGTTGTCGGCTGCGCGGGCGTCGCCGGTGCGCTCGACGATTTCCCTGCGGAATCGCTCGATCTCATCGGAGGCCATGGCGCGGAAGCTGTCGTCGAGAGCGTCGCCGGCTTCAAGTTGCTCGCTATCGATCAGCAGGGTGTTCGGGCGGGGGAGCGGATTTCCGTGCTCGTCGAAATTGCGGAACAGGGCGAGGCGGCCGGCGATGGGAGTCGAGGTGCCGTCGGCGTTCTTGCGGAGGAAGCCGGAGACGAAGTCGTAAACGAGTTTGGAGATCGCCGTGTTTTGGCAGACGATGATGAAACACGGCGGCACCTTGATGGCCTTATCCGCCCAGAGAGCATGGGTCTTTTCGTAGTGTCCGTAGAGGGCCTCGATGGCGGTCTGGAGCTTCGTCGGTAGACTGAGGGGATCGAGCTCCTGATCGCTGCCACGCCCCTTTTTCGGCATGTCCTTGCGGATGTTTTCCCAGAGGTCGCGAAACATGGGCATATCCTGGCCGGGAATGTTCTCGGCGACGGGCACGCGCGGGAGCTTTACGATGCCGCACTCGATGGCGTCCATGAGCGAGAAGTCGCTCATCGTCCACGGGAACAGGGTGCCCTCGGCGTAGCCCGATCCCCGCAGGAAGAAAGGCGTGGCGGAGAGATCGATCACGCGAGCGACGCCAAGTTTGCGGTTAATCGCTTCGAGCCCGGAAATCCAAAGGCGCGCAGCCTCATTGTTCTTCTCGGCTTCCTTCCGGTCGTCGCCCTTCAGCTCTTCGTCATCGGGCGCCAGTGGCTTTTCACGGTAGCAGTGGTGGGCCTCGTCGTTGAGGACGATGATGTTTTTCAGCCCCATGAGATCGGGCATCACGCGCTGGATCATCTGCCCCTCGGTTTCCAGGGTGTTGAGCGCCTCGCCTTGGCGGCCCTCCAACAAAGCGCGCCCGCCGGCGGAGAGCTCGATGCGCTCGCGGAGCTTGAAGGCATGAAAATTGGTGATGACGATCTTCGTCTTTCTCACGTCATCCATCATGTCGCTTGGGATGAGTTCGCGATTGAGATAATAGCTGTCCGGATCCTGAGGCTGGAGGACGCGCAGGCGGTCCTTGATCGTCAGCCCCGGCGTCACGACGAGAAAGCCACGCGAGAAGTGCTTGCTGCCGGGGCGCCGCACGGCGTTCACCGTCTGCCACGCGATCAGCATCGCCATGACGGTCGTTTTGCCGGCCCCGGTGGCGAGTTTGAGCGCCAGCCGCAAAAGCTCTGGGTTCGCGTCCCGGTTCGCTGCCGCCAAGTGCTCCAAGATGCGTTTACCGCTGGCAGTGTGGGGTGCTACCTCGGTAAGCCAGATTGCGGTCTCCGCCGCTTCAATCTGGCAGAAGAAGGGGCGAATACTGCTGAACTTGAAATGCCGCCAATGCTGTAGGAGCCGGGCCGTCTCCGGTGTCACCTGCCAGAGATTGGGGCTGGCGAGCTCACGCCACTGGTCCACGTGGGAGCGGATCTCGTTCACGATTGAGGTCTGGTCATACTGCTGCTTGGCGGTTGAGAGCCCCTTGCCCTCATCGAACACCAGGTCCTTTTGCTCGGCCGCCACGGCTGCCCGGCGTTTCTTGGGCTTAGGGATCGGGGTGATGAACTCGGCCCGGCGTCGTTTTTCGAGAATCTGTTGGGTCGGCTGACCCTGATCATCAAGCTCCCAGTGGCGTGCCGGGCACGCGTAGGGTGAATTCAGAATCGGGTGGTCGAAAAAGGGATTAGACTGCTGGGACATCGGCGCGAGGAGGGCAGGTAACGACAGATACAAGTAGCTGGCTTCCCCCGCTTGGCCCAGCCGGATCTGCCAGATTCACCAGCTTTTCGTTCCTGTTAACCAAAGGCAAGCGGGTGATTTTGGCTTTGCCTTCGTCTATGCCCATGAAATACCGCGACGATTTAGCGCCAGAAGTCCTAACAGCCGCGCCGAAAAATCTTCGTTTGTTAACTCGGCTCTAAACTCCAGTTTGAGCTTATCCTTTGTCAGGGCGTGTGGGTGTTGTGCAACTTGCGGACAATCATTGAAGCTTGTGCCTGAACTTAGACGAAACGCCGTCCTGCCGACTTGCAGGTTCATCCGACGTGTTGTGAACACCGATCAGTTCGCCGTTAGCAGCCTTTCTCAGCGAATACGTTGAACTTACTTCTTCGCCGCTTCCTGCAGGAGTTGCAAAGCGCGAATCCCAGTCTCTATCTTGTCTTGCCGCAAACGCAATCGAACGGAGTCAGGCTTTGGGGATTGGGGTTCACTTGAGTCGTTTGGTTAAGGCGTGGTCGGGCTGACGGCTCCATGCCGCCACCTTGCGGCTGACTTCGTAGAGGTTGCCCATGTGCAGCGTCGTGGCCAGCCAGCGATTGGTCACGGTCGTGCGTGCCTTCAGGGTAGCGGCCAAGGCGAGCTTCCAGTCGGCGGACTTGCCCGTCGCGGCCAATTCCTTTCGGTTACGACGCAATTTGCCCAGCAACTCGGACAGCGTTTCAGCCCATATTTCCTCCCGGGCTGCTTGCAAATCGGCCGCCAGTCTTTTCCCGTGGCCGGCCAATGCCCGGTGCTCTTTCATCAGGTCCTTGGCGAAACCTGCCGTCCCGATGACCCGGCCTCGGGACATTTCACCGAAGCCCTGTTGCTTGCGCGCAGGTTCGTCCTCCGCCAGCCAAGTCAGATAGGACAAATACTTGCCGCGTCCCGTCGGGGTATCCGCCAGATTGCCGGCATGAATCAGGGCTGGAGTCGGATCATACCACGCCGGTCTCTGTTTTGGTTCCTGCAACCAACCCACACTGTTCCAACGGTGGCCCGGCAGTTCGGACACCGGGCAAAGTTTGGCCCGCACCGGGTTGAGGTGAATGTAGTGGCACAATGATCCGATGCCCCCGCCCGGATCCACGACCAGACTCTTGTAACGTCCCTGAAACAAGTGGCCCTGTTCCCTTCTCAACCGGTTGCAACGGGTGGCAAAGGTGCCCTGCAACCAGCGCATGCCGTCCCCCAGGTTGGCCAGTGGGGTGGATACCGCCAGATGGTAATGGTTCGACATGATGCACCAGGCATGCACCCGCCAGCCCGTGCGCGCGCAGGTCTCCCCCAGGCACTGCAAAAACGCCGCCTTGGTTTTCTCGGCCCGGAAGATGTGCCCCCGGTAATTACCTCGGTTCAGGACATGATACACCCCGTCCGGTGATTCCAGTCGCAAGGGTCGCGCCATGGCTTCAAGCCCATCGAATCATCACCCTGCGTCAACCCCAATCCCCAAAGCCTGACCCCGTTCGATTGTTCAACCACACCGCGGCCGAGGTAAGCATGCCGGGCGCGCCACCGTAGTATGCGAAACGCATCTCGCGTTGCGCGTCGGCAAAGGTCGTTGAGGGTTTTTCCGTTTGTGAAGGGATCATGGGATTGGGGTTGGTTCGTTTTTGTTATTTGCTTCGCGAGAAAGACACGAGATTGCGTTCGCCAACTATTGGTGGTGCCGCGGGCGATCACTCCTCAGTGGAAACCAAGGCGACCAGCAGCGCGAGGACGATGGTGACGGCGATCATGACCGCGCCTCCTCGGAGAGGATACTGGCCGCGGGGAAAGCACGGCGGCCCATCGCAAGGCCGAGCGCAACGACGATCACCATTGTCGCGACGGCGAACGTGACCCTCATGCCAGTGCCAACGGCCTCGGGATGCGCCGTGGTGAGGTCACTTGTCGCCGCGGCGAACGCGAACACCGCGCCCATCACGGAGGCTCCGGTGATGCGCCCGAGATTGCGCGACAGGTTGAGCAGGCCGGAAATGACGCCCCGCTGGTCCGGACGGATATCGGTCATGATGGCAGTGTTGTTCGCCGTCTGGAACAGCCCATAGCCGGCGGTGATGACCACGAGAGGGACGACGTAGCCGGAGATGCCGAGCGCCGCCGGCATCAGGGCCAGAATGAAGGAACCGGCAGCCAGGCCAATGAGCCCGGCAATGGTCATGCGTCGGGCGCCTAAACGGTCTGCCAAACGACCGGCGGGCACTGCCGTCAGGGCGGCAACCAGCGGACCGACCGACAGGACCAGCCCCACCCTGGCCGCATCGAGCCCGAGCGCCCGGGAGAGATAGAACGGCCCGACCACCAGTGTCGTGGTCACCACCGTCGTGACCAGCACGCTCGTGGCGAGGCTCGCACTCAGCGCCGGATCGCGGAACATAGCCAATCGGATCAAGGGCGAGGCCGCCCTCCCCTCGGCGAGCACGAAGAGACCGACACCGCAGCCAGCGGCCAGCAACAGGACCGCATTTAGCAAACCGAAACCGCCGTCCCCGAGCGTCACGGCGAGAGCATAGGCCGCGAGCGTCAGAGCCAGCAGCAGCGTGCCCAGGTGGTCAAATCCGGCGCGGGCAGGCTTCGGCTCCCGGCAATCGGCCGGAAGGTGGCGTTGCGCGAGGAGAAAGGTCAGGAGGCCCAGCGGCAGGTTGACGAGGAAGATGGTCCGCCAGCCGAATCCAGCGATCAGCACGCCGCCGAGCGACGGCCCGAGCGCGGTGCCCACCGCCGACATTGTCCCGAGCAGCCCCATGGCGCTGCCGGTCTTTCCCTTCGGCACCGTCTCGCCGACGAGCGCCATGGTGAGGGCCATCATGACGGCCCCGCCGAGACCCTGCGCCGCCCGGGCGGCAATCAGCAGCCAGAGCGTGGGGGCGAAACCGCAAAGGGCCGAAGCCGCCGTGAACAGGAATATCCCGCCCAGAAGCAGCCGGCGGCGGCCGATGATGTCACCGAGCCGCCCGACGCTGATGATCAGGGTGGTGATGACGAGGAGGTAGGCGAGGATGACCCACTGGACGGCCTGGAAGGAGGCGGTGAACGCCTGGGCCAGCGCCGGCAGGGCGACGTTGGCGATGCTGGTGTCGAGTGAGGACAGCAGCATGGAGAGCGAAAGGCTGGCAAGCGCCCACCGGACCGAAGGGGTGCGGGCCGCACTTGGGGCGATGTCCTCGGCCCGCCCTGCCATGGGTGTTTTTGACATGAACCAGTCTAGCAGTGCGCCCGACAAGGCGGAAGGCGCGCCGTTTGCACTGTATTCGTGCTTTTGACGCCACATCACGTGTGCCATGGTTGCGACATGGCGAGGCCCGATCTCAACCTGCTGGTCACCCTGGAGGTGCTGCTCGCCGAAGGCAGCGTAGCGCGTGCCGCCCGGCGGTTGCGGCTCAGCCCGTCGGCGATGAGCCGCGCGCTAGCGCGCTTGCGGCAGGCAACGGGTGATCCGCTGCTGGTCCGGGCCGGACGCGGTCTGGTGCCCACGCCGCGAGCGCTCGAACTCCGCGAACGAGCCAGCCAGCTCGTGCAGGACGGCGAAGCGGTGCTGCGCCCGGCCGGGAAGCTCGACCTCAAGCAGCTCGTCCAGACGTTCACGCTGCGGACCACCGAGGGCTTTGCGGAAAACTTCGGGGCGGAGCTCATCGCCCGCGTCGGCGCGGCCGCTCCCGGCGTGCGGCTGCGCTTCGTGTTGAAGGCGGATAAGGACAGCACGCTCCTGCGCGAGGGGCTCGTCGACCTGGAAACCGGCGTGTTGGGCAAGACGATGAGTCCGGAAGTTCGGGCGCAGGCGTTGTTCCGGGACCGTTTCATCGGCGTCGTGCGTCAGGGGCACCCGCTGGGCCGGGGCAGGATCACTCCCGCCCGCTATGCGGCCGGCCGGCACATCTCCGTCTCACGGCGCGGCCTCGACCGGGGACCGATTGATGCCGCCTTGGCGCCGCTCGGGCTGGAACGAAAAATCGTCGCGATCGTCGGCGGCTTTCCAGCCGCGCTGGCCTTGGCGCGGGGCTCCGACCTGATTGCCAGTGTTCCCGAAAAACACACCGGAATCCTACGCGACCGGATGCACAGCTTTCCCCTGCCCGTCTCCACGCCGGAGATCACGGTTTCATTGCTCTGGCACCCGCGGCTGGACGCCGATCCGGCGCATCGCTGGCTGCGCGGCCTCGTCCGGGAGGTCTGCGCGGCGCTTCGCTGACGGGGTATCCGCCACGGGCCATCGCGAATCCGTCGGCGTGAGTTCGAACGCCTTTCGGTAAATCCGTCGAGATGGGTTTCCATCCAAAGCGGCATGAGTCCTTACCGTTTCACACCGCCAAGCCGATTCCATCAGCATCGGTCGTGGTTTCTTGCAGTTGGGAATCGAGGGCCAGCGATGATCGGCCGCACATCAAAAGGTAAAAACGAGGTCCTGAACCTCCTCGGCGCCATTGAGGACGGCGGCTTTGTGTGAACCCGCGCCATCCAGGTATCTCGGTGTCCGGCTAGTCTGGCTGCGATGTCACAGATCAATGACCACCGGGAAATGTATTGGGCGGTAATGGCCCAACTGATCTTTGCGGTTACCCTTCCAAGGAGCAGCCCGCTATTAGTAGCAAAGCCTTACGAAACAAGAAGCAGTAGTTGGCCGCGGGCCGATCGGAAGCACTAGCAGTCCAGAACGGCCAGGGACTGGTTCCGTCGACAATCCCGGCACCCCAATTCTTCGAATTGGTGGGCCCACCGGGATTCGAACCCAGAACCAAGGGATTATGAGTCCCCTGCTCTAACCGTTGAGCTATAGGCCCCCGTTGCGCGACTTTGTCGCGGGGAAGTGACAAGTGACAAGTGGCAATTGGCGGCTCGCGCGTCTAACCGGCCTTCGCCTCGGCTTTCTTCGTAATCTCGTCGACCACCAGCGCGGTCGTCACGTCGCAGCCGACGTTCGTCGCCGTGCGGCACATGTCGAGGATGCGGTCCGTGCCGAGGATGATGCCGATGCCCTCCGCGGGGATGCCGAAGGTGATGAGCAGGCCCGCGATCAGCGGCAGCGAGCCGCCGGGGATGCCGGCCACGGCCACGGCGCTGAGCACGGAGAGGAGCAGCAGCGTGATCTGCTGGCCCATCGACAGGTCCACGCCGAACACCTGGGCGACAAAGAGCACGACGCAGCCCTCGTAGAGCGCGGTGCCGCTCATGTTCATCGTGGTGCCGAGCGGCAGCACGAAGCCGGCGGTGCTGGGCGTGATCTTGAGCTTCTCGGTCGCGTTGGCCAGCGCGCTGGGCAGCGTGGCGTTGCTGGAGCTGGTCGAGAAGGCGGTGACGATCACGTCCTTGATCGCGGCGAAATACGCCCGCGGCGACCACGTGGTCCAGATCTTCAGCCACACGGACATGGTGCCGAAGAGGTGGATGGCCATCACACTCGCGCAGCCGAGCACGAAGACCCCGAGGGCGAGGAGGATGTCGAGACCCGACTTCACCAGCACGCTGTAGATGAGGCAGGGCACGGCATAGGGCGCCAGCCGCAGCGCGAGGTGCACGATGCCGGTCATCAGCTCCGTGACCAGCTGGAGGAAACCCTGCAGTTTCTGCCGTTTTTCGTCCGAGAGGGTGGTGCCGACGAGGCCGACCAGGATGGCAAAGAGGATGAGCGGCAGCACGTCGCCGATGCGCGCGGTGCTGTTGCCGACGACGGAGGCGAGCAGGTTGGCGGGCATGAACATCTCGACGATCACCGCCAGCGAGAGGCCGGTCGAGGCCTGCGAGGCGGCGACGTGCTTCTGCGCCGCGCCGCCGTATTCGGCCATGAGCCGCTCCTTGGTGGCGGCGTCGATGTGGTGGCCCGGCTCGAGGGTATTCATCATGATCAGGCCGAGGGCGACGCCGATGGCCATGTTGAGGAAGAAAAATAAAAACGTGCGGCCGGCCAGTGGCCCGAGCTTTTTGGGATTGCCGAGCTGGACGACGCCGGTCGCCAGCGAGGCGAACACCAGCGGCATGACGACGAAGAACAGCAGGCGCAGGAACACGCGGCCGAACGGGTCGAGCAGCACCGTGGCGACGCCGCGCATCATCTCGAGCAGCGTGCCCGAGGACTTGATGCCGACGTGCGTCAGCCAGCTCTGGAGGAATTCCGGGATCGGCACGTGCGGGCCGACGAACAGGGTGACCACACCCAGGATGATACCGAGGACCAGTCCGCGCAGGATGCGGTTGGCCAATTTGTCAGAAGTGGAGCCGGCCATAGGGGAGTGGCGCGGAGCCTAGGCGGGGACCGGGGCTTGTCGAACCCGAACTCCCTGCGTCCGGGCGGTCCTTTAAATGCCTAAAGAGCTTTCCGGTTGTGGTTTAGCGATAATCGCCGGTCAAATGAGTTGCCGGACGGAGGGTGGGCCCTAGCTTGGCCGGCCACACGCCATGAACGCCTTTTGGGGCATCACTCTGGAGACCATAGTCATTGTCGGGCTCGTGCTCGCCAACGGCTTCTTCGTGGCCGCCGAGTTCTCCTTGGTAAAGGTCCGCGCCAGCCAGCTCCGCCCCATGGCCAAGACCGGCGGCTGGCGCGTGAAGCTCGCCCTCAAGGCCACCGAGCATCTCGACGCCGCCCTCTCCGCCACCCAACTCGGCATCACCCTGGCCAGCCTCGGCCTCGGCTGGGTGGGCGAACCCTTCCTGTCCCATCGCCTTGAGCCGGTGCTACTGAAGTTCGGCATCACCGATCCCGCGATGGTCTCCTCGGTTTCCTTCGCGATCGCCTTCGGCGTCATCACCTTCCTCCACATCATCTTTGGCGAACTCGCGCCGAAGTCCCTCGCCATCCAGCGGTCCAAGCCGGTCGTGCTGTGGGTCGCGGCGCCGCTGCTGGGTTTCTATTACCTGTTCTTCCCCTTCATCTGGGCGCTCAACGGTCTGGCCAACCTCTTCCTCCGCTGGGCCGGCCTCGGGCCCGTCACCGAGGGCGAGCACGCCTTCAGCCCCGAGGAGCTCGAATACGTCTTCTCCCACGCGCGCCACTCGCACCCCGGCGACGCCCTCATCAACAAGCTCATGGTGCAGTCGCTGCGGGTCCGCTCGACCACCGCCCAGCACATCATGCGGCCGCGCGATCAGGTCATCGCCCTCTGGCTGGACAAGCCCATGGCCGAGAATCTCCGCATCGCCCAGACCAGCGGCCACAGCCGCTACCCGGTCTGCTCCGGCTCGCTCGACCGGGTCGAGGGCCTGCTCCTCATCCGCGAGTGGCTCTGGCAGATCCAGGCCCTCGGGCCCGAAGCCTCCTTCGAGCCGCTCATGCGCCCGGCCCTGGAGTTCAACCTCACCACGCCGATCCACACCATGATCGAGCGCTTCCGCACCGCCCGCAGCCACCTCGCCGTCGTGCTCGACGAAAAAAAGGCGCTCGCCGGCATCATCACCTTTGAGGACGTGCTCGAGGAGATCGTCGGCGACATCCGCGACGAGACCGACATCGAGAGCGGCCCGATCTACGAGCGCACCGCGCACGCCATCATCGTCAGCGGCTCGCTCACCATGCGCGAGTTGCAGGCCGAGACCGGCTGGCCGCTCGAGTGGAACCCGCGCGAGACCGTCGCCACGTGGACGCACCGCCACTACGGCCGCGTGCCCAAGCGCGACGACAAGCTGAGCGTCGGCGAATACCGCATCACCGTCACCGAGGCCAACGCCGAGCGCTGCCGCCGCGTGAAGATCGAGCGCGCCAGCGGCAACACGACCCCGCCGATGTGAGCGTGGGAGGGGGCGCGCTGAATTAGGTGGAGCCCGGCCTCCGGACGGGCTTTCTTCGGGGCCGTCGCTCCCCCCATGGATTATTCCCTCCTCATCGCCGCCGCCATCCTCCTGGTCTGGCTGCTCATCGGCCAGGAAGTCTTCCGGGGGAACCGCCGCGTGCGCTGGCTCGCCCGGCTGCCGCTGCCGGCGACGGCCACCTGGCCGCGCGTGTCGGTCGTCTTCGCCGCCCGCAACGAGGCCGCCACCGTCGGCGCCGCCGTGCCGACCATGCTGGCGCTGGACTACCCCGACTGGGAGCTCATCGCCGTCAACGACCGCTCGGAGGACGGCACCGGCGCGATCCTCGACCGGCTGGCCACCGCCAACCCGCGGCTGAAGGTCGTGCACGTCACCGAGCTGCCCGCGGGCTGGCTGGGCAAGAACCACGCCCTGGCCGATGGCGCCCAGGCCGCCACCGGCGAATGGATCCTGTTCACCGACGCCGACATTCATTTCCGGCCGGACGTGCTGCGCCGCGCCATCGCCTATGCCCGGGCGCAGACGCTCGACCACCTCGCCGCCGTGCCGGCGCTCGGCGCCCCGGGCCACTGGCTCGGCATCTGCATCAACGCTTTCAGCTTCGGCTTCTGCGCCGGTCTCCGGCCCTGGAAGATCAACGACCCGCGCAGCCCCGCCCACGGCGGCGTCGGGGCCTTCAACCTTGTGCGCACCTCCACCTACCGCAAGCTCGGCGGTCACGTGCCGATCCACCTGCGGCCCGACGACGACATCAAGCTCGGGAAGCTCATGAAATCGGGCGGTTTCAGCGAGTTCGCGTTCGGCGCCGGCGCCATCTCGGTCGCGTGGTATGCCTCGGTGGGTGAGATGATCCGCGGGCTGGAGAAGAATGCCTATGCCGCCGTGGACTACCGCTGCTGGGTGCCGCCGCTCGGGGCGCTGGCGCTGGCGGCGGGCGTGCTCTGGCCGCTGGCGGCGCTGTTCGTGGCGACCGGCCCGGCCTGGTGGTGCTACGTCGGCACCGTGGCGGTGATGCTCGCCCTCGGCTGCGACCAGCCGCGCTTCACCGGCGGCCGCTGGTGGCACGGACTTTTCCTGCCCGCCGGCCTCGTGGTGATCGTCGCCACGGTTTTCCGCTCCATGGTGGTCACGCTCTGGACCGGCGGCATCCGCTGGCGCGGCACCTTCTACCCGCTGGGCGACTTGAAGGACAACAAGGTGTGAAGGCAGAAACCTGAAACTTGAGACCAGAAACCTGAATTAATCCTTCGGCTCCGGGCCTTTTTCCTCAGGTCTCAGGTTTCAAGTTTCAGGTTTCTCCCCTGTCTACCTTACCGTCCGAACCGGCGGGCCTCGCCACCGAAGGGGAATTGATGTCCGGTCAGGCATGCTCCCGGTACCCCGTCTCGCGCTCTTGGCGCTGCTGGTTTCGTCGGCTTCGGCCGCCTCTCCCTGGACCATCTCGACCTTTGCCGGCACCGGCGCCGCGGGCAACGGCGGCGACGGCGACCCGCTTGCCTGCGCCCTGAACCGCCTGCACGGCGTCTTCGTCGACGCCGACGGCTCCGTTTTCATCGGCGATAGCGAGGGCCACCGGGTGAGGGTGCTCCGAAAGAAGTAAAGGCAGAGACCTTAGACCTCAGTTTTCAGGCATCTCAGCACAGACTAGCATTGAACCGGCTGGGGTAGTTCCCTCATGCTCTCCGTCATGGACAGCACGGCCAGTCGCGAGATTCCTGACGACCTCAATCGTCGTCTCGCGGAGCTCAACCAGATCGGCGTCGCCCTGTCCCAGGAAAAGGACCTCAACCGGCTGCTGGAGCTCATCCTGCTCGCCGCGAAGAAGATCACCAACGCCGACGGCGGCACCCTCTACCGCCGCCACGCCGAACATCCCGGCGAGCTCGCCTTCGAGATCATCCGCACTGACACGCTGGGCGTCGCCATGGGCGGCACCACCGGCGTGAAGATCCCGTTCCCGCCCATCCAGCTGCGCGACAACCGCGGCCGCGACAACACTTCCATGGTTGTCGCTTACGCCGTCCTGAAGGACCGCACCGTCAACATCACCGACGCCTACCAGGAGAAGGGCTTCGACTTCTCCGGCACCAAGGCCTTTGACCGCCACACCGGCTACCACTCGCAGTCGTTCCTCACCGTTCCGATGAAGAATCACGAGGACGAGATCATCGGCGTCCTCCAGCTCATCAACGCCCAGGACCGCGCCTCCGGCGCCATCGTGCCGTTCAGCGAGACCGACCAGCGCCTCGCCGAGTCGCTCGCCTCGCAGGCCGCCGTCGCGCTGACCAACCGCCTGCTCATCTCCCAGCTCGAGAACCTCTTCGAGTCCTTCGTCAACCTGCTCAACAAGGCCATCGACGAGAAGTCGCCCTACACCGGCGGCCACTGCCACCGCGTGCCCATCCTCACCATGCTGCTGGCCGAGGCCGTCCACGAGACCAAGCAGGGCCCGCACGCGCTCTGGCACCTGACCGACCTCGACCGCTACGAGCTCAAGATCGCCGCGCTGCTCCACGACTGCGGCAAGGTCACGACCCCCGTCCACGTCGTCGACAAGGCCACCAAGCTCCAGACGCTCTTCGACCGGATCCACCTCATCGACACCCGCTTCGAGATCGTCAAGCGCGACGCCGAGATCGCCGCGCTCAAGGCCGCCCGCGAGCCCGAGGCCGACGCCAAGGCCATCGACCAGAGCTACCGCAAGCGGCTCTGGGAGATCCAGGAGGACCGTGAGTTTCTCCGTCTCTGCAACATCGGCGGCGAGGCCATGACGCCCCAGGCCCAGGACCGCGTGCGCGACATCGCCACCAAATACCGTTGGCGCAACCCGCGCGGCGAGCCCGTGGACTTCCTCACCCCCGATGAGGTCGATAACCTCACCATCCGCGCCGGCACGCTCACCGCCACCGAGCGCCAGATCATCAACCACCACATCGTCGTCACCATCCAGATGCTCGAGGCGCTCCCCTGGCCGCGCCACCTGCAGAACATCCCCGAATACGCCGGCGGCCACCACGAGCGCATCGACGGCAAGGGTTACCCCCGCGGCCTGAAGGGCGACCAGATGTCGGTGCAGGCGCGCATCATGGGCATCGCCGACATCTTCGAGGCGCTCACCGCCCGCGACCGCCCCTACAAGCCCGGCAAGACCCTCACCGAGTCGCTCCAGATCCTCGGCAAGATGCGCCTCGATGGCCACATCGACCCCGAGCTCTTCGACATCTTCATCCGCTCCCGCGTCTACGAACGCTACGCCAAGGACTACCTCGACCCCACCCAGGTCGACGTGGTCGACGTGAAAAAGATCCCCGGCTACTCGGGGGACTGAAGAGAGACCTGAAAGCTGAAAGCTGAAACCTGAGGATAAGACCCAGAAATCAGGCGGCTTAAATTTCAGCCTAAAAACGGCAGTTGAAACGCGGAGGTCGCGCCCGTTCGACTTCACTCAGGGCGGCCTGAGCCTGCCGAATAGCCGGAGAACCCAGGGTGAAGATCGATCAATTGGGCTCAGCTATCGGCGCACTCGCGAGGTGAAGGCTTTTCTCGGGATCAACCTGACCTAACTTTCTGTTTTTGCGTTTTTGTGCTTTTTGTGGCCATTCCTTCTGCGGAATTCAGGTTCAGGTCTCAGGTTTCATGAGACGATCCGCTGCACGGTCCAGATCAGCCCCGTGGCCGCGATGGCCGCACAGCACGGGATCATGATCCGCGCGCGGAACCACGGTTTGTCCCGGAACCAGCCGACCGCGAGGAACGCCAGCGCGATCACGAACAGCTGGCCGAAATCCACGCCGAGGTTGAAGCCGAGCAGCGCCAGCAGGAACTGGTCCCGCGGGAACGCCACCTCCGCCAGGCTGCCGGCGAAGCCCAGTCCATGCACCAGGCCGAAGGCGAACACCAGCGCCAGCCGCGTCGGGCCGAGCTTCGGCCGCCAGATGTTCTCCAGCGCGATGCACGCGATCGAGAACGCGATGAGCGGCTCCACGTATTTGCCGGGCAGGCTGATGACGCCGTAGCGCGAGAGAAAGAGCGTCGTCGCGTGCGCGATGGTGAAGACCGTCGTCTGCGCGATGAGCTTGCGCCACTCCAGCCCGAGGAAAAACAGCGCCAGCACGAACAGGATGTGATCGAGCCCCTGCGGGACGATGTGCTTGAAGCCCAGCCGCAGGTAGGTCCAGAGATCGACATGCCACGGCCGGCGCGGCGCGAGGGTGGCCGGGGTCAGCCCCGCCCACGCAAACGCCTCGCTCGGTCCTTCCTCGACCCACGACCGCGCCAGCACCCCCGACGCCAGGCTGCCGGCGGCGAACAGCACCGGATGGTGCACTCGCGCGCCATACGGCACGACCATCACCAGCGGGGCGGAAACCGCGGGCAGCTTCGCCGTGAAGCGCAGCACCGTGCACTTGTCCTGCGCCGGGTCGGCATAGACGGACTCCGGCAGCGCCGGCAGGGAGAACCCCTGCAGCTCCAGCTCGAGCCGGGTGTCACCGGCGTAGAATTCCATCGCCTCCCGGATCAGTGGCAGGGCGCGCTCCACGGCCGCCCGCTGGGTCTCGGGGCTGCTTTGGGTCAGCGGGAAGTAGGCCTCCGGCTGCGGCAGGACGAGGCTCAGGTCGTAATCGATGGTGACATGCACCACCCCCGGCGCCCCGAACATCGCCTCGACCCGCGTGAACACGAGCCCGTGCGCGTGCGCCGTGAGCACCGAGGACAGGACACAGATGACAGGGAACAGGAGACGGCAGAGACCTGAAAGGGCGGATTTTCTCACGCGAAGGCGCGAAAGGCGCAAAGGAGAGATTTTACCGGCGTAAACGGCGTTTTCGGCCCCGGTTGATTCGGTGCATTTTCTGGCTGGGTCAGAAAACTCAGGTTTCAGATCTCAGGTTTCGCCTGGGTCTTATTTCCCGAGCGGGATGTAGACCAGCAGGCCGGCCTTCGAGTCGGGCACGATGAGCTGGCGGCCGGGTTCGTCGAGGTGGAGGTCGGCGGCCGATTGCAGCGTCGCGAGCAGCTTCCGCTCGCCGGTCGCGGCCACCACGTGCCACACGCGGCCGGAGCGCACCTCGGTCACGTAGAGGTTTTGGGTCGCGGTGTCGTGCACGATGCCATCGGCGCCGCGGTGGTCGGCGCTGATCTGCCGCCACGTTCCGGCCCGCCACTCCAGCAGCGTACCGCGAAAAAACTCGCCGATGAGGATCGTGCCGTCGGGAAGGACGTCCACCCCGTTGGGGTTGGGCATCTCGGCCGAGTGGTCGATGACGAGCGAGACACGGCCGTCGAGGGTCAGGCGGTAGATCCGGCCGAGCGGCTTGAGGTCACGCGCCTGCTGGCTGTCGAGCGGCCAGAAGGCGCCGCCGGGGGCGAGCATCGCCGGCAGGTCGCCCATGTCGGTGACGAGGAGGCTCCGGCCACCCGGCTCGACCACCACGTCGTTGAGGAAGAGCGGCGGCTGTGGGAACGCCTCCGGGCCGGCCAGGAGGGTCTTGGCGCCGGTGGCGTCGACCGCCCAGACCTTGTCGAAATCCGTCGTGATGAGCCGGCCGCCCGCGAAGACGAGGCCCTTGGGGTCGTCGAGGCCGGTGGTGAAGGGGGAGACCTTGTCGCCGTCCACGACGACGATCTGGCCGTCGCCGTCGCCCTTGGCCCGCTTGGTGCCCATGAGGGTGACGTAAAGTTTGCCGCCGAAGCCCGGCACGACGCTTTCAGGCGTGGCGCCGACGGCCAGGGAGCGGAACGCGGGCTCGGCGGCGGCGGCGGCCGCGGGCAGAACCAGGAGCAGGGACAGGAGGAGGCGGGGCAGGACAGTCATGGCGGG
>Ga0163153_10002176_pt1 | contig 29266 bp, 36 predicted proteins | sample OliLakLV19MP6IB1_FD_148629 | JGI IMG/M metagenome (GOLD analysis project Ga0163153, IMG submission 148629) | Freshwater microbial mat bacterial communities from Lake Vanda, McMurdo Dry Valleys, Antarctica - Oligotrophic Lake LV.19.MP6.IB-1 | ecosystem: Environmental > Aquatic > Freshwater >...
GAAAATCACTACAGTATCGGAGTGCTAATGAAGTAGCTAGAGAATATGGTATATTAAAAATATTAACAGTCTGAGTTGCATTTCACCCCAGAATTTACAAATTTACTATACATTGTATTATAGCATAATTCGTAGTATTTGTCAATATAAAAAAGGCAACCGATTTAAAATTTTTAGGTTGCCTTTAATGCGCAGGTTATTTTTTCCAGCTGCTTGCGGCAGCGGCTGTAAGGTCGCCGTTTCTGAAGAGAGCGCGATTTTTCACAATCGACTCTTTCAGCATTTTATTTTGAATCGGCCGACCGACGAAGTTGTGAAAGCCGTCATTTTTTTTGTTAATATCCATTTTGCCGCACATATCGCGGGTATATGGATTGCTACCTCCCTCGCAAGGAAATAAATCCACTCCTTGAGCAAAAAGGTACTGAACGAGATCGCCGCGATCATTATACGTACAGCCTAAACCCGAGGACTTCATCACATCGCAGAGGTCTTTCGGACCTTCCATGCGATAGCCAGGGTTGTCCGCTCCCAGTCGTTGTTTTTCTTTTTGCATCCACGCCTTAAGGGATGGCGCCGACTTTGCAGATTTAATAGTTTCAGTTGCATCTGTGAACTGCGCGCTCGCTACGTTCATTAAAGCGAAGGAAAAAATAACTATGGCAAATATTTTCATAACTCTCCTTTGTAAGGTACTGTGGGAAACCCAATTGTTTCCTTTCAAAAAATTCAGTAACTTAAATTTAAGTTATTGAATTTTTTGAAAGGAAGGCAAGCTTTCGCTTACCTGAAACGCTACCCTAGTAGCGTCGGTCGATGAAAATTGCTTCATCGATCGGACCTACGTGATCGCTCACGTCTTCGACCGGCAAACCGGCTATTTCACGCCGATAAAACTGGCGCTGGCCGGTCCGGATTACGACTTTCGTCGCGCCGTATTCCTGCTTGGCCTTTCGGACCACCGCCGCAACATCCGGGCGCAAACCGGCGTCGCAACAGCCGTCCTGGCAGCAATACTGCAGACGCTTACCGCCAACGCTCAGTCCGTAGCTACTGCTGCTCGGCTTCAGGACGTGCACGGTGCCGGTGATAACAGCGCCAACTGCAAGCCCCTCGCTAATGACTTGTATCATTTTTATCTCCCAACCCCAGTCCCCGAGGCGCGGTGCGACGTATGTCGCGATTTATTTAAAGATCTAATCTCTAAAAGTTTTCAAATAATTTCTTATTTCAAAACTATATAAAGTGCAGAACCGAAGTTCTGCAATGCAGTCTCGCCTCGGTTTATTTATTCACCAAGATCCCCGCTCACGAAGCGCTTGCGCGTTCTCCGACGGTAGAGTGACGAATAAATCCATCACCCATTCCGCAAGCTGCCACTCCCCACAATTCATGAGGCGTGCACACACCGCTTGCGGATTTTCCCGTACCTCGTCAAACAAATTCGCGCGCAGTGGCACGAACCCATCGGCAAAGGAGGTGTAGCCGACAGTCGAAATTACTTCAGCATGTATCTGCATTTTCATCTCCCTTTTTAGTTTGTGGACACAATAAATAATTTTTTACAAACTGTGTCCACAAACTAATTTTGAGAAATTTTTTAAAGTGCTATTTTTACTTTTCGCTCTTTTGAGCTCATCAGCAGAAGTACTCACTCCTGAAAGTAAAGGTGAAGAACAGGAGCGACCTGTCCTTCACCAGGGTTGATTTCACATCTCATTGCCGCAGACCCAAACAGGATCGGCATAGCAAGGATGTAAAATCTTTCCACGCATTGGCCCCTCCCACTTTCTTCGGGAGTAAGCATACGCTTCATCGAACTACGTCAGTGCCCTGACGCAACTTTACACTGTTGGTCACCCCTGTGGGATGCCTTTCGTGCAAAATTTAAGTTCGTTTTTTCCGCGGGTGATCGGCCCGTAGTTTTCACCAGCCACTTTGGATTGGACACTACAGGCATTCCCCAACACCTGTATGAAACTAGAGCCTTCATAAAGCTCCACATTCATACAGATGTTGAAATTAATTCAAAGATCTATCTCTAAAAGTCTCCAAAAATTTCGCATTTCAGAAACTTTATAAAGTGCAGAACCGAAGTTCTGCAAGAAAGTTAACGAGATCTCGACTCGGCAACATTTGAAAGTATGTGCAAACTTTTTTAAGTGGACGATCTTTTTATCGCATCGCCACTTTGTGTAGTGTCATGAATTAGCAAATTCCATGACATGCTTGCTTTGCGCATCTCCGAGTCTTAGTCGGAAGCACCTCTGCGGGAGGTAGCAAGCTTTGACCACTCATTCCTTCTTTCGAAGTTTACGAGTAACCCTAATCCGAGGGAGGCTTATTACAATTCACGCTGGCCGGCGTTTCATGTATATCGAGTGCGTACCTCGATTTCCGCTTTCTGTGTTTCCACAGAACGGCTTAGCCCAACGCCTTCCCCCTTACTCACACCTTCGCGTCACCCAATGAAAATCTTTCGACTTCCATCACATATAGGATGATAGCGTTGTCAGTAGTGTGAGATGACTTCCCCACAGGCTTGCGGCCCGTAAGCACGTCAACTAACTTTCCAGTCTGACCTAGGCTTGGCGGCCTAGCGACCTTCTTACTATCACATGCCCGCCAAGGCATGTGACTACACTCCTCCAAATGATCACACGGGTGTGGACCCGCCATTTGGATTTGTGCATGGAGAGTTCGACAAGCTCTTTCGAGCCTACCGAGCAACAGGTCGCTATCCCGTCACCTATTAGGAGTTTCCCCCCTATCGTGTTCTCCAAAACACTTTTGAATGCATTTGTTGGGCAATTGCATTCAAAAGTGTTTTGGAGAATTAAAATCAAAGTTCTCTACTAATTCCCACTCCTATCGGAGCACCCGTTACTCGCGTTTTTAATCTAGGCGAGTTAATTTTTTACGGGTTGCTCTGGCAGAAGCAGGAGGTTTCAATTAACTAACTAGGGACATTATAGTCGTTTTCATAATTTTGTCAAGCACTTTTACCATTTTCTTTTTCAGGATTCTGAAGTGACCTTATTTATAGGGTTATTTTAAGTATTAAAATGTTATTATATGATAACAAAATCACCTTTACTCTTGCTATTTTAGAAAAATATTTTATTTTATAAAATTTCCGATATTTTAATTTAACTGATTATTTTCAGTAAATTAGGCATAAATACGCCTATTTTATATTAAATGTTAATCTCCATTGACAAATTGATTTGAATTTGCTAGGCTATACTTAGAGTGATGGTGATCAAACTTGGTTACCTTGGAGAAATTCCAACTTTTTGATCACTCGTCCTCAAGGAGAAGGCCATGATGGACTGAGGAACCCCCCTCATAACCTGACGGAGAGAGGTTATGAGGGGGCCCGAAGCCGTCACAAGCTAGAAACTTGAAGAAAATTGTAGGAGTGCACCATGTGTGATAGCAAAATACACCGGTTTTAAGCCAATGGTGAATTAAAGAAGTACAAAAAAGCAGAGAGCGTATTTCTGCTTTTGTATCAAAACTACAAAGTTGACAGAGGTAGTCTGTCGAAAAATAAGTTCTTAAGAAAATTAAAACTACCAATGCCATTTTACTGCTCGGGTTAAACCGGGCAGTTTCTATTTCTTGGACAGGTCGTGTATCAAATTAATTAAAGATTTCAGAGTATCAGCCAAATCCTGACTTTTGATAAAAAACCCCGAGAGGTCTTTGCCTAATGTATTAATTCTTACTTTATCATTATAAATACTTATGTCGCATTTAATAGCATACTTTTCGCCATCAATTTTGACTCTGTCTCCTGTACTATCAGAAATTTCTCCTTCCGAATATGTATACACGCTTTTTGATTTTAATTCGTTTTCCAGTCGTAATTTTTTATATTTCAGTCTTTCTTCCGGAGAAAAAATTTTTTCTACCAGATCTCTCGGATAAATTAAGTATACAGTTCCACCTTTTTCTTTGTCGCCTTCTTGAAAAAATTCTTCAAACGAACTTACTACACCACCTCTGCCTTCAAAATATTTAACAATCGGTCTCTCCCCACTTTCTCTCTGCACGCTTTTTATCTGTGGAATTATATCCTTCAGCCTCTTTATTCGCTCCTCAAAAACATCCTTTTGTCTTTCGACAAAAGTTTCTAGTCTTTCTGGCGGCTCGGCTTGATAGTGAACTTTCTTGCCAATTTGGGTCTCGCTGACCAAACCTTTCTTCATCAGACCTTCGAGCACTACATAAACAGTCGAACGGTTAATTTTCGTCTTTTTTGATAAGTCAATAACCGAATCGCTATCAACTTGAAGCAGGGCTAAATAGAGGAAGGATTCTTTTTCGTTAAGACCAATTTCCTGGAGATATTTTTCAAACATATGTGTATACTATCAAAAAATGGCTATCAGGTATAATCAAACGTATGGAATCACCGAAATTAAAGCCAGAAGAGAAATTAACTAAACTCCAGAAAATAATGACGGATGTTCGTTTTGAACAACTAACGAACCCGGAATTAATAGGAAAAAAGATTGTTTACATTATGCGTGGCGCGTCAGGTAGTGGAAAATCAACAGTTGCGAGAGAAGTCGCAAATCCTGATGGAATAATACATTCTACAGATAGTAAGTTTTACGATGAGAAAGGTAACTATAATTTTGACCCCAAAAAACTTCCTGAATATCACGATTCGAACTTTACTGATTTTTGCAAAAAGTTTAGAAGGGGGAGTTCCTGTAGCAATACTTGATAACACAAATATCAAAAAATGGAATTATGAGAGATATACAAAAGCTGCCGAAGAAGCTGGTTATAAAGTTAAAATAATAGAAATGCCTTTTCCGGATCCACAAACCGCTTCCGAAAGAAATGAGCACAAAGTTTCAAAAGAGGTTATTGAAAAATGATCGCCAAATGGGAAAAACAATGAAGATTATCCGAATACTCTCCACTAATTACCCCGTAGGACTACCCAGTGGAGTTACGGGCAAAGGACTTGATCACAAAATGAGCAAATTCCCGCACGTGCGGGAATTTGCTCATTTTTAAAATAATAACATTTCTACGCGAAATCAGCGGTAGCTCCAGTTGAGTTCCTGCCTACCAGCAAGCAGGTGTATTTACTATTGGTTTCAATCGCAAATTAAAACTATACGTTGTTTGCAAAGTCTGAAAAGTTGTATTAATGTAACAGTCTGACTAATCTTAAAATTATGATATTAATACCAACCGTTATTGAAAAGTCGAGCTTCGGGGAAAGAGCTTATGATATTTATTCTCGTCTTTTAAAAGACCGCATTATTTTCCTCGGTGGCCCTATTGATGACCACGTAGCAAACATTGTTATCGCTCAACTTCTATTTCTTGAGTCCGAAGATCCTAAAAAAGATATTTATCTTTATATAAACTCTCCGGGGGGCGCTGTCACGGCCGGCTTAGCAATTTTGGACACCATGAATTACGTCAAACCAAACGTTGCGACATTGTGTGTCGGTATGGCCGCAAGTGCGGCCGCGGTTATTCTTTCGGCTGGCCAAAAAGGCAAACGCTTTGCCCTGCCAAATGCTGAAGTAATGATCCACCAACCATGGGGCGGCGTTGAAGGTCAGGCCACTGATATTGAAATTACAGCCAAGCATATTCTCAAAACTCGCGAAAACTTAAATAAAATTCTTTCTAAAAATACCGGCAAGCCAATATCTCAAATAGAAAAGGATGTTGAGCGAGATTACTTTATGTCCTCTGATGAAGCTAAGAAGTACGGCATTATTGATGAGATCCACAAAGTTAAGGTGGAGGTTAAGGGAAAATAAAACAGAATATAGAATTAGGAATTAAGAATTAGGAGCAAGCTCCCCAAAAAACCTCTGGTTTTTTGGGGAGTTTTGGGATTTTTTGGGAGTTTGCTTATAATTCGTTCTTTTTTTGATCTAAATTCGTAATTCTTGATTCGATACTCTTCGGCCGAGGACCTTGTCTCCCGGCCGATTTCAGGCTACTATGTAAGTCTTACAAATGTAATTAAAAATTCCCGACTTTTCCTTAAATTCATGAACTTCCTACCCACTGAATCAATGCTTACCACTTCTTTTAAATTAATCCGTCGTCAGCCTGCATTAAACCTACCCTACTTCACGTTTTAGAGAAAAGCGGGCCAATAGCCCTGTATGTCCATAAAATTAATAATCATGCTCCTCGGTATCGGGGGGCTCGTTGGAGTTGGCCTTGGTTACTACCTCCGCTTTCTCATTTCTTTAGGTAAACGCGGTTCAATGGAACTCCAGATTAAGCAAATGGAGCTCAAAGCCAAAGAAAACGCCGAACAAATACTGACCGAGGCTAAAAGAAAAGCCGAAGAATTCGAAAAAGAAGTCAAAGAAGAAGCTCGCGAACGTGATGAAAAAAACCAAAAAGCAGAGGAACGTCTTATAAAAAAAGAGGAGCTTCTAGATAAGCGCCAGACTGATATCGACAAAGAAGTCGAGCATCTCAAAGTCAAAGTTATCGAAATAAAGGAAATTAAGGACCGTACTGATCTTTTGGAATCAGAGAAGCGCACTGAACTGGAGCGCGTGGCCAGATTGACCAGCGAAGATGCTAAGGCTGAGCTTATAAATGTCATGGAAAAGCAGGCCGAAGCTGATTTGCTGGTTCGCATGCAAAAATTAGAGCGCGATGGCGGAGAAAAATTAGAACGTAAAGCTAAAGATATTTTAGTTTCCGCCATTCACCGATTCGGCAACTCTGTCGCCTCAGACACCATGGCCACATCCGTTGCAATTCCAAATGACGAAATTAAAGGCAAAATTATTGGTAAGGAAGGTCGCAACATTAAAGCTTTTGAGCGAGCTACTGGTGTTGAAGTAATAGTTGATGATACGCCGGGCGTAATTACTATTTCTTGTTTTGATCCTGTTAGACGCCAAATTGCCCGCGTTGCTTTGGAAAATCTTATTCTCGATGGCCGCATTCAACCGGTTAAAATCGAAGAACTAGTTGAGAAAGCTAAAAACGATATAAATAAAACAATTAAAGAAAAAGGTGAACAGGCCTGCTATGAATGTGGCGTCTTTAATCTAGACCCCAGAGTGGTTTCAATTTTAGGACGCTTACACTTCCGAACGAGCTATGGTCAAAATGTTTTGCAACACTCAATCGAAATGGCCCACATTGCTGGCGTCATGGCGGCGGAACTTGGCGCAAATGTTACGGTCGCTAAAGCCGGCGCCCTCCTTCACGACATCGGCAAAGCCGTTGATCACGAAGTTCAAGGCACTCATGTTGAAATCGGCCGAAGAATATTACAAAAATTCGGCGTTGATGAACAGATCATTATTGCCGTTTCGGCTCACCACGAAGAATACCCTTATGACAATGTGGAATCAATTTTGGTTCAAGTGGCCGATGCTATTTCTGGTGGTAGGCCGGGCGCTCGCCGCGATACGGTGGAAAATTATATTAAACGCTTGGGTGATCTTGAAGGCTTGGCCAAATCCTTCCCCGGAGTCGAAAAATCCTTTGCTCTGCAAGCTGGCCGAGAAATCCGCGTCTTTGTAAAACCAGAAGCAATTACTGACCTTGAAGCAAGGAAACTGGCCCGTGACATTGCTAACCGAATTGAGCAAGAAATGAAATATCCAGGTGAGATTAAAGTTAACGTAATACGCGAAAGTAGGTCCATCGAATTCGCTAGGTAAAATTCTGAAAATATAGGCTTGGCCTCCCTTTCTCCCCGCGGTATACTTCTACTAAAGTCGGTCGAAGCAATCAATTCACCCGCCCTAAACTTTTTAATAATCCCTTTATAATAGTAAAGCTTTAATACCCAGAAAGTTTTGGCGGCTAAACAACCCATATGAACAAACAAGGACTAGTTGAAGCGGTGCAAGGAGTACTAAATGGTACGAAGGTCCAAGCTGAGCAAGTAGTAGAGACACTACTTGATACTATCGTTACTACTCTAAAGAAGGGAGAGGAAGTCTCCATTGCCGGCCTTGGTATATTCTCAGTTAAAATGAGAGCAGCCAGACAAGCTCGTAACCCTAGAACAGGTGAGACACTCCAAGTCAAAGCCATGCGCGTACCCAAGTTCAGAGCGGCTAAAGCTTTGAAGGATGCGGTGAAGTAGGTCGGTGCGTTATTTATTTCGAGCTATCGCGAGGGGCAAGTAACATTCGGCAACAAAAGAGAAATCAAAAAAACCACTCCCCTAGGGGAGTGGTTTTTTTGATTTATACGATGCATCGTATAAACTCTATTTAATTATTTCACTGGCTATTTTCTGAAGATTTGCCAAAATTTCCCTCATTTCTTCTTGTAAGTTAATTTTAGAATCTTTTACTGCTTCATTTTTTCGAAGATTAAAATATTTTTCAATCGGGGTCTGAAAACCATCTCCAGCCACAAACTTGGACTGCTGAACAACATTTGTTAAAACTTCATTTACGCTTAAACTTTCTTCCAATTGTAACTGTGCTTGTTCGTAAGTTATACCATCATTCATTAAACTAGCGCAGATACTTTGCCAAACATCGCTAGCTAAGCGAGCTTCGGCTTCGCCATTTTCTAGAGATTCACCATTTAAAGCACCCTCGCGAACACTTTCTTCTCTTTTTTTAAGGCCTAAGACATGAGCTATAGAACCTAGTCGTTCGTGTATTCCCATAAGGATATTATAGCATTTCTTGGGGATGGGAGAATCGGCTACCAACAATGTGGTGGATGGGAGATCGCTCCTTACAGTTTCAGTCCCCTCATTGGATCCGCTAAAGGCGTATGCTCAATGAGGCTTCGACTCCCGCGCGGAAGTGTCTCCACACTTCCTCGCCCACAAAAAACTGCTGGGCGATTTTTTGTGCGGGCGGCGGGAGTCGAAACTTACAGTTTCAGTCCCCTCATTGGATCCGCTAAAGGCGTATGCTCAATGAGGCTTCGACTCCCGCGCGGAAGTGTCTCCACACTTCCTCGCCCACAAAAAACTGCTGGGCGATTTTTTGTGCGGGCGGCGGGAGTCGAACCCGCGTCGACTGCTTGGAAGGCAGACGTCATACCGTTAGACCACGCCCGCATTATTTTTTAACTTCAGTACTTTATCACTAAATGCTCCTATTTTTCGTGATAAGAACACTCCAAAACGTTTATTACCTAAACTGTTTACAATAAGGTGAGCCGTGCCATACGGCAACTTCCCTTCTTTATTAACTTTCTTATCCGTGCGTCTATCTATAGACGTTTTACGAAACTGGCTTATTGGTATATTAGTCATTTTTGACCAATACTGCAAACTTTTTTCTTGATCGCAATCAGGGTAAATATGAATGCAAAGCCGAAGATTTTTTTGACTTAAACCAAAAATTTTTGTTAACCACCGCACCATAAGAACTATTACGGCGGGGTTTGAATTAGCAATACAGATAGTTTGAGTCGATTTTGCACCTTCTCCAATATATAAACCCAAACCTAGCATAAAAAGATCCCTGCGAGAGATATTACCCAATTCTTTTTCGGCTTCTTTTCTCGCCGCCGCAATCGATTCTCTTTTAATTTTACTCTTAACTTGACCAGAAGCCGCTCTCGCCTTACCGATTCTTTCGATAGTCTCTTGGTTCGGAATATATGGAATATCTGCCAACCACAAACTAAGCGTACTTTTTGAAACCCTGACAATTTGACTTATGTAATTATATGAATGACCTGCTTCTCTTAACTTCAGCGCCTCGCTTTTTACATAAATTTTCGTCATCTCCATATTATAGAGTAGTACTTAGTATGTTCAAGAGTACGTATCTCATAACATTAGTAATTTTAGCTGAATGCTAAAAGCTATTCTGTTATGATGTATTCATGATATTTTTTGCTCACACTTTTATCCGTGCTCTGATAGCCGGCGTCTTAGCGCTCTTGGTTTTTATTGGCGTCGATTCCAGCCCCTTTTCGATAACCAGAGAAAGTGCCATCTCCGATCCTGAAGTGGCTACCTCAACCCTGGCAACTTCGACTATCAAAGCCACACCTTCCGAACCAAGCGAAAAAAAGCCGATCGTTATAACTCCTAAGAACCCCGCTATCGAAATTCCCCTAACTTCCCGGCCTTTACCTCCCATAATTCAGGAAATTGTACCTTTAAATAGTCTCACTAAAATAAACGAGGAAGTACGGGCGGCAGTAGTCAACATTCTCTGCGCCACCGCTTCAGGCGGAACATTAAAGCCAATTACCGGCAGCGGAGTTATTATTGACACGCGCGGGGTCATTTTGACCAATGCTCATATTGCCCAATATTTTCTGCTCAAAGACTATCCTTTTAAAAATAATGTGGACTGCACCATACGAATGGGCAGTCCCGCCATGCCTTTGTATAAAGCTTCCTTACTTTTTGTTTCTCCTGCCTGGATTGAAGCCAATCACAAAAATATAACTTTAGAAAATCCACTTGGCACCGGCGAGCACGATTTTGCCTTACTTCTTATTGATGACACGACTAATCCTAATAATACGTTGCCGTCTTCTTTCCCCGCCATTTCCTCAAACCTAATTGAACTGGACGAAGATGTAGTCTTAAAAGATGCTTACGTAGTGGCGGGCTACCCAGCCGGCTTTCTCGGTGGAATTTCTGTCATTAGGGATCTTTATATTTCTTCAACTGTCAGCTCCGTTAAAAAAGTTTACACTTACAAAGAAGACAGTATCGATTTACTTTCTCTTGGTGGCAGCGTTTTAGCCCAAAAAGGCGCCTCTGGCGGTGCGGTTGTCAGGCAAAATGATAAAAAATTAGTGGGAATTATTGTAACCACCACTGACCAGAAAACTACCGAGGAGAGAGATTTACGGGCCATTACAACAACCCATATTAGCCGTAGCTTAGAGGCTAGTACCAATTTAACTTTAAATAAATATCTCGAGGGCGATTTAAAACAAAAAGTGACTCAATTTCAAAATAGATTTGACCAGCTAAAAGCAATTCTGGTAAGCGATCTTAATCGGACTGTGCCTGAAATAATAATAAAAATTTCAAACTAAAAAAAGTTTTTTAGTTGCTAAATAACGCCATAAGACTGCCATTTTAAGATCCGCGCCAGACTTTCCAAGCTGCCCGACTTAACAAAGGTCGGCGCTCCCAAGTAGCAGTTATTTTTTATACTTATAGCGATTCCTCCTGAACTACCGTGATCAATTTTTGCTGAAGTGACATAAAAATTATCTTCAAGTCCAGAAATAATTCCTTCCGTTGCCGTAATGCCCTGACTTGCGCCAATAGTTGGATAACCTAAAACAATAATGCTCTCCCCTATCATGGCTTCCCTTTTGCACAAAGAATTGACCCACAACGCCTCCGAATTTATTTTCTGAACTTCCTTTGCTCCATCTTTTATTGTAAGGTAGGCAAAATCAATATTCTTATTTGAGGCGAGGCCGACACTCTCGGCTTCGATGGTCTGTGGCTCCCCGTTTAAAAAAGTCAGGAAACAATTATTTCGGGCCGTTTTCTCAAATCCAACAGTCAAATGTTTGTTGGTCCATATTTCTATCTTTCCATTACTTCTCTGAAAAAGCATTCCGGATCCCGATTGATAAAATTTCTCCCCATTACTTCTGGTAAATTCACACGATACTTTCGACACGACCTTACTCCATCTGGCAATAATATTTGAGAGATCATTAGAATTTGTGGGTGCCACAATTTGAAGTTCTGACTTGGCAAACAAAAAGCTTTCTGGGGCAGACTTTTGTTTTCTGACGCTGGCTGAAGAAATATTTTCTTCAGCCAGATTTAAAACTTCGTTAGTGCTTTTTACCAGTACTTTTTGGCTAGACTGCAAAGCAGAATCATTTACTGAAAAATCAGCTGGTTTATTTCCGCTAGCTACGGCTATAGTTTTCTTGACTTCGATATATTTATCTAAAAGATAAAAGCCGGAAGAAGCCGCTAGGAGTGTAGTGGCCATTAAGATGATGATTATTGCTCTAAGGGTTGGCGTAGAGGCTGAAGGCGTCATTTTTTCCATTGCCGCATCCAACCATTTTATGACCTTTCTGTCAAGGATGGTCGCTCCCCACTAAATGATTCTATTTAGGGATAAAGAAAAAAATTAGAAAGGTAACAACTATCATGACAAAAAAAGACAGAAGTGTAGAAACAAAAAGAAAAATTGCTTCTCTTTTTTTACCTTCAAAAAACCACAGCAAGGGCCGCCCCAAAACAAGAGCGCTGGTCAGAGCGGCTGAAAACACAAATAACATGAGCATTAGTATGGGAATAAAAATCGACTCATCTACCCCTAAGTACTTCGGTACATAAAAAAGAAAATTAACAACGGCCACAATATAGAGAATAACCGCGAAAGAATTGAGAAAAGCGTATTTAGCAATATTTTTCATATTACTTACATAACCCCTCCCCTATTTATTTAGTTACATTTTATGAATCGCTTCAAATTCTTCAATTGTAGAAATGTTATCCTCTAAAACCATTTTATATATTTCTTGGCTCGTGCGTCCTATTTTCTTTTCTCTATTATAAAATTTTAATAATAAAATAGATTTTCTCTGTTCGTCCGTTAAGTGTAAATCAGCGACACTAATCCCTGTGTGGCGCCTCTTTTCGTACTCTTCTTTGGACATAAGCCAAATATCAAATTTCCATTTTTCTTCAGCTTTCCATATTTTTAATCCGATATAATTTCCATTAGGAAATTCATTCCCTTTACGAACATCGTCCCAGTCCCCATGAATAAAGTAACTTCGGAAATTACTATTCCGATAAATGTCATTGAAAATTTCCAGGGTCTTATTTTTATCAAAATCGTCTTTTCCGATCACATGGATATCAATATCGCCTTCTATCATTAGGTCCGCGGCATACGAACCCTTAATTATTACCTCCCCATATTTACTCAATAGATTTAAAATATTAGTCGATCTAAGTAGTGCGTCAGCTGATTCTCTGAGTTGTTTGCTTTTAATAAAATTTTCCATACAAAAATCAGCTAAATCGAACCCAGTCTGCCAAAATTTTTTTAATATTAAAATTTCCGCAAAAGACACCCAGACTTTTGGCTACCAAGTTTTCTACAAGCACTTACTAATTCAGTGCATTGTCGGGGCGCTGGGAATCGAACCCAGTCTGTCTGCTCCCAAAGCAGATGTACTACCGGTATACTACGCCCCGACAATGCACTTAATTAAAATTTCAAAAAACTTGGCAGCCCCAAAGCAGATGTAGAATGCCGCTGAGATACCGGTATACTACGCCCCGTAAATGTGAGTTATCTTATCATCTTTACTCTAGAAAGTCCTACCGATTACAAAGTCGAACCTTGTAATCGGGAGGTAATTCACACATCATAACTCTTGTCTCTTAACTCCTCTTCGGATACGTCCTTTATGTCCTTAACAAATCCTGTTCTTTTTTCTAAATCTAGAAGCTAACAGCTGAAACCTAAAAGCTTCCCCTATAGGACAATACCTTCCAAATGCTCTATTCTGGCCTTCTTAGCGTCTGAATCTAAGTAAACAGTGATTACGTCAAAGCGCCAATCCCCTTCTGCTATTTTCTTTTCCACCAAATAGCTATTTATAGCCCTGATTAGACGCTTTAGCTTCCAAGGATGCAAATTGTCCTCGGGACGGTAGCCGTTAGTTACACGTGTACCATCCTTACTCGAGTCCCGGAATAATGGTACACGGGTAACTGTCTTAACTTCAACAAAAATGATTTCCTGGCCATTTTTAGCGATTATATCTATTTCTCCATACGGCTTTAGATAATTTCGCTCAATTACCTTTAAATTCTTTTTTTCAAGGAACTTACAGGCCAAGGCCTCTCCTATTGCACCGACTTGCTGTTTTTCTGTCTTATTTTTGGGTATTTTAACCATATTTTGATTTCATGTGTAACTAAATCTCGTTTTCACGTGAAACTTTTCATGCTTTCACGTGCAACCCCACTAATTCTTCATGTGCTGTGAAATGGCCTGCCTACTTGGTTTTTTGGTCATTGTGTTCATTTGACCTTTATTTTACCCTAAACTTGACTGTCCGTTATGAACCTTGCCCACAGGTTTATCCACAGTTTTGATATTCTGGCTTACTATAAGGCTTTTTTTGGGACTTTTTTGACATTAAAGGTCATTTATTACCTTTTTCTCCGTCTTTTATGAATGTTTTATGAAAAATAGGGGAGAGTCTAGCAAATAAACTTTGTCTCGAACTTTAGCGAAAAAGTTCTGCGGGTAAGGGTACACTTATACACGCTCTGCTTTTCGGTGCGGGTAAGGGTACACTTATACACGCTCTGCTTTTCGGTGCGGGTAAGGGTACACTTATACACGCTCTGCTTTTCGGTGCGGGTAAGGGTACACTTATGGCACACTTATGCCAGCGCAATTTTTGCCTATTTTAGACATTTTGTGGCAAAAAATTGTGCGGGTAGGGGTAATCGAAACCCCGTCTCGTCCTTGGCAAGGACGTGTTCTACCACTAAACCATACCCGCGTAGTAGCTTTTAGCTTTTGGCTGTTAGCTTTTAGGTATGATAGCAAGGGATAAGAAATTTTCAAAGAAGAAGAGGGGAGATGCTCCCTAGGGGAGCAGAAAACACTGAGAGATTCGGTCACGCGTAATTTTCTGCTGAAAATTCACGCGACCCCGTCTCGGCCCGTCCGCCTCCGGCCTTCGAATCCCTCACGGGAGCAAAGCAGTTTGCTCCCTCGGGCGCCAAAAAGCTGCGTTTTTTGTGCTCCCGGAGGGATTCTCGACTACCGTCGCGGGTACTTCTCTTGTTTCGCTTCGCTCAACATAGAAAAGTCTTTCGAAACCCTCACGGGAGCAAAGCAGTTTGCTCCCTCGGGCGCCAAAAAGCTGCGTTTTTTGTGCTCCCGGAGGGATTCGAACCCCCAACAACTGCTTCGAAGGCAGGAATGATATCCATTTCACCACGGGAGCTTATTTATCACTATCATCCTGATAATATCTCACAAATAGCTTTTGCCAAACCTTAATTTTGCGTATGCGTTCTATTCCAGGTACCACTATCTGCAATGAGCCTTTATTTAAGGCATTTTTTGCTATATTTTGACTTTTTTTGATTATTACTGGCTTCATAAAACGCCCTGTCAGGGAAAGTTCCTTTACCCAAACCGCGTTAAGCGCCTCCTCATTACCCCAATTTGTAGAAAAAACTCGGTATTTAGGCATATTTTCTTTAACTCCCAAATATTTTCCCAACCACTCCAAAATGAGTTGCAGCATTTCTTCATTGGAGGAGGTGAACTGGAAATAAGGGTTAGTAAAAGAACCATGGGCCCAATATAAAGTAAGGCCGGAAATAAAGAGGGTGTTTTTTTTAAACTTCTGGAAATCCTTTTTAGCTTCAATCAAAACCTGCCTTTCCGCAAAAACTCTTTTCAGTTGTTTTGACAGGCGACTTTTTTGACGAGCTTGTAAATTATTTTTAGCGACTTTTGCGGCGATTAAGGACATTTCTTCAACTGAAAATTTGACGCCTTTTAGCCATTTGGAAATGGCTCCTTTTGACACCTTGAGATCGCTAGCAATCTCAGAAAAAGTAAAACCAAGTCGACGCAAAGCGAAAGCTCTTTCATGGCTATTTGTAGATTTGGAAACTCTCATATATTGCTATGTAGCATATTATAGAAGATACTTTGTTGAAAAACAATGGCAAAAACCGCTTACCGGTGATAGAATATTTTTAATGACAACAGAGCCAGAGGGAATTGAGATCCCAAAAGATGTCTTAAAAACCGCCCAAACTTTAAAAGAGGGAGGCTTTGAAGCTTACCTTATTGGGGGCTGTGTGCGTGATATTTTACGTAACGCCGAACCCAAAGATTGGGACCTCACGACCAATGCCACCCCGGAGCAAATCATTTCTCTTTTTCCGCATACTTATTATGAAAATACTTTTGGCACAGTCGGCATCGTCATCGACCAAGACCTAAATGATGCCGATAAAAGCAAAGAAGAAAAGAAAATAATTGAAGTGACGACCTACCGCCTGGAAGCCGAATATTCTAATTCCCGACACCCCGATAAAGTTTCATTTAGTACAAAATTGGAAGACGATTTAAAACGCCGGGACTTTACTATGAATGCCATCGCCCTTGATCCTCATAACGGACAAGTGGTTGACCTTTATAAAGGACAGGAGGACCTCAAAAATGGGCTGATTAGAGCCGTAGGAGACGCCGAGCAGCGTTTTGGTGAAGATGCTCTCCGAATACTGCGGGCTATTCGCTTTAGCGCCGAATTAGGTTTTGCCATAGAGACTGAAACCGAAAAAGCCATACAAAATAAGGCTAATCTACTTCAAAAAATTTCTAGGGAGCGTATTCGCGATGAATTTTGCCGAATTTTACTTTCCAAAGAGCCCATGGAAGGACTCCTTTTAGCCAAGAAACTTGGGGTGCTGAAGTATATTAATGTCGATTTAGAGCGGGGAATAGGCGTTTTGCAAAACCAGGCTCATAAATACGACGTCTTTGAGCACAACTTGCGTACCCTCCAGCACGCCGCTGATAAAAACTACTCTTTAGACTTGCGCTTGGCCTCGCTTTTCCATGATATTTCGAAACCGGAGACCCGCCGCTTCAGTAAAGAGAAGAATGACTGGACTTTTTATGGTCACGATGTCGTCGGAGCCAAACTAACCAAGAAAATACTGGCTGATTTAAAATTTCCCAGCAAAACCATTGAAAAAATTAGTAAATTAGTGCGCTGGCACATGTTTTTCTCTGATCCGGAGCAAATTACGCTCTCGGCCGTAAGACGATTAGTGGCCAATGTCGGTAAAGAAGATGTCTGGGAGCTTATGAACTTGCGAATTTGTGATCGCATAGGCACAGGACGCCCAAAGGAGAACCCTTATCGCTTTAGAAAGTATAAATCCATGGTGGAAGAAGCCTTGGAAGATCCAATAACCGTTGGAATGCTTAAAATAAAGGGGGATAGGATCATGGAAGTCCTGGGTATGCCTCCCGGACCTAAAATTGGCTTTATTTTACACGCACTCTTTGAAGAAGTACTAGATAAACCGGAGTTAAATACCATCTCCTACCTTGAAACACAGGCCGCCGAACTGAATAAACTAGACATTAGCGAATTAGAGAAATTAGGAAAATTAGGCAAAGAAAAGAAGGAGGAGGCTCAAGAAAAAAAGGTGGAAGAAATTAGAAAAAAGTACTACGTGGAGTGAAATGTGTCACGAATTTCTTAATCATTTTGTAGTTCTTACTACTAAATTACATTAGAAAACCTCCAATCCCGCCAAAATTTCATAATTTTGGCGGATAGAGTGGTTGATTTTCTTAGCTAACAAAGTGAGATTTCGATTCCCTATAAAACTAAAATGAGTAAATCCCCGCACGTGCGGGGATTTACTCATTTCATCAGATCTCTGACCCCATAGGTCTGACCTATGGGGTCAACTACTAGACTGCTGGGGTATTTATACGATGCATCGTATAAAGACTTATATTTACCGAGACATCTTTTCAGTAAAAACTAGTTATTTTTGTCTTGAAAGACTTTTTGTAAGCATTAAATAATGTGAAATTTGTGTTAGTTGCTTTGAAAACATAGTCATTCCTTCTACATTTCTGGTTTTCGGGCAAAAAAAAGAGCCCACTGATAGTTTTTACGTTGAAAGAACAATTACTCGCACCATCGCGAGAGAAAAAATTACGTAAATACGTCTATTGGACTCTTTGTGTCCTTAAGGATGTCCCCAGCACTCTGCTTTAGACTATTATCCTTGGAGACCCTTTACTTCAATAGGATTTTTGCCTAGATTACTTCACAAAAAGTGCAGTTCTCTGGGCAAAAATCCTTAAAATTTGATTTAATGGGGAATCGCGAAATGAATAATACCTAGCAGACCAGAAAGTCCTTAGGAAATAAGGAGGAAGGAGAAGGTTTACTTAAACCCTCAAATAGATTGTGTAAAGAACATACAAGTGACTATCAACCGATCTGTAAACTATTATATTTCTTATATAAGACATGTAAAGGACAGCGCAAATGTTATCTGTGGATAACTTAGGCTGGCTTCTAGCTTTCAGGTTTTAGATTATAGGGGAGAGGGGAAAGTAGATGTCCTTTAAGATTTAGGTACTTCTATCGTGGGTAAAAACTGCCAGCACATTTCAAATATTTGGCGAAACATCTTGGCAAATTCTACACTTTCAACAATTACAATTTGCTCCGCGCCGATAAGATTTATTCTTACAAAATCTTCCCCAGCATCGATAGAGACATCGGCACTGTACAAGTCTCGAGATAAATATTTAATTTTTTTTAAAGAAGAACTGCCGTATTTCGTCAGTAATCTTTTTAAGCCTGGATCGGAGTCATCTGGTATTACTGTGAACCCTCTTACCGTTATACCGTGAGATACCGAGTGGTTATTCCACTCATCAAATAAATTAAGCACTTCATCACTTGCAGTTTTTGCTGCGGCAAAAAAGCCGATTATTTCCTTGCCACGCAATTCTTTTTCTTTATACCAAAGCGCTTGCCGCATACCAGAAATTCCTTCGAAATACATTGTGCGGGCTTTCGACTTATCCAAGTTTCGGAAGAGGGAGGTAAGTTCCGGTAAAAGTTTTTTTACGGTAAGGAGCCTATTTTCGGCCTGATTATAAAAGTCTTCGGGAGAGCGAGGAGCAAAAAGCTGCTTTTTCTCTCTCGGCACTTCAATCGCCAGCCCTTTTTCTATTAGTTGCCCCAAGATGACATATGTTGTGGGTTTTTTAAGACCTGACTTGGTGGCCACACTATAAGCAGAAGCCCGCCCAAGCTGAAGTAAGGCAACATATACTTGGGCTTCTTTTTCCGTAAGTCCTAAGGGGGTTAGTTTCTGTGCAATTTCTTCCATTTCCATATTATGGGTGAATTTACAAAATAGTCAATAATTTTGATGATTTATTTTCTTTGTTACAATAAATCCTTATTTTACAACATATTTTAACTAATATTAGGCATAATTTTAGACAACTTTATTGACATAATAGACAATATCTGCTATTATGTACACAGTTAAGTAGCACCTTGAATCCGCGAATCCTTTCGCAACCGCACCTCGGGTACTGGGGTAAGGAGATTAGCATGGAAAAGCTGAACATTCTGGTAATAGAAGACAGCGCCGCACACCAACAGGCCGCTCGCGAACAACTCGCGGAGCACAACCTGACAATTGTCGGTACTTTCCCAGAGGCAATGCGGGCTTTGGGCTCGCATATGTTCGCCAAGATGGGAAAAAAAGCCTACGAATACGAAGGAAACTTCGATGTAGTGCTTACCGACATGGAGATGCCAGTCGACAAACGGCTTGAGAGTCTTGACCACGGCAACGTGAAAGATACCTCAGCGCCATATGGGCTCATACTCGCATTGCGAGCGGCCCAAGTCGGCGTTAAGTACGTCGCAATGATTACTGACAACTAACCACCACCAAGGAGCTATGAGTAATGCCTTGGATATGATCGCCGAAGCATACTGGGGTCATGGTGCTGAAGTGTTTCAGATAAAGAAATCGCGAGTACTCTTTGCTCATGCTGAAACTGCACCGAATACCGATAAGGTGTTCGTGAAGCAGTGGCAGAAAGCATTGGCTCACCTATTGAGCTAACATCTCCCGCGCAGATTCCTCGTCTGACTGCGCGATATAAATGAAGAGGGCGCTCATAGCGAAGAAAAGTACGAGCACGACAGGGGATAAAAGACCGAACCCCTGTCAAAAGCTTACTGGTAGATATGCTTAAACTACCCGCCGTGAACCGGGCGTGATCGTGGTTAATGGCGAGTTGAGTGAAAACTCCTCCTCGCCATCTTTATAAAGTTTCTGAAATATTTGGAAACTTTTAAAGATAAGTTCTTTGGTATCTTCGCGTTTCGGAATACGCGAGAGAGGTATGAGTCGCAGGTATTTGGGTGAGACTCGCCCCGACTGCAAAATTTCCTTTGCAGGGTGGCTCGGAACCTCGGTAAATCCATCTATGGGAGCAGAAAAGACCAACTTTCTGCAGATAATCCCCGAATGAGTGGTGGTAATGACCGAGCGAGAAAAATTCTCAAAATTCCGCCATGGAAGTACTTATGGCGTCTGGTTCACGATACGAACTATGGCGAGCAGAATATCGCTCGCCATCTTTATAAAGTTTTGAAGTAAATAAGAATTACTTGAAAACTTTTAGAGATTTGTTCCTTTATAAAAAACAGGGAGAATACTATGAACGTACGCATATTGCTGCTGTGCTTTAGACTGCTCTGTTTTTCCGAGCACGCTGCCCACGGCGACATGATGGGCGTTCTCGGTGAACGTTATACGCCGAAGGCCACTGTAGCTTCTGGGCAGCGTATGCGGGTTGGCGCAGTTACCTTTAGAAACTGCGCACGTAAGTTGTACGTTTCCCTTAAAGTATCTTTGAAAAATATCTTCAAATAAAGCCCTAGGAGAAAGTGAATTTCTGTTCACTTTCTCCTCTCAATTGAGATGACGAAGTAATTCGAAATCTCAAAGAGCCTGTTCTTACACACTCACAAAGGAGATTGCCATGGATAAGCATGACCTGACTGTATTCGCGTGGGAAGAGATTCTTGATATCAAATATTGGATACCGAGCCATGGTACCGAGAAGGCCGAAAAGGCATTGGCCGAAGGAAAGAAAGCTGTGTTCCTGGGAGCTTGTAATTGTGGCTGCTGGACTGAAGATCATAACCGGAAGGCAAGAGAAATGGCGGCTACTTTCGGAGATGACGGTCCAGTGTTCCATAACCTCAAAAGTCTCGATGAAGGGAGGCCAGTAATCCTGCTACCCAAAGCACTCCGTGGTAGAGGCGGCTCATATTGCGCCATCAGTCTTCCATGGATTCCAGAGACGGGGCTCGGATGATTATAGTTCGTCAGTTTACAGAGCAACTTCGGTTGCTCTTTTTTATTTCCCTCACAAAACAACATTCCAACATTCTGCAGAATGTTGGAATATTTTATTTACCTGAAAGCTAGAACCTTACAGCTATAAGCTAGATACTAATATCCAAAAGGAGAGGGCAGTGATCAGAACCAAAGACATTGCCGGGGATTACCAAAACCTAAAATCTTTCTCTAAACATCTTGTATCCTTCATCATATGAACCAGTATAGCCATCAAATGAACCGACCATGTTCCACAAGGCCATGCGTTGATAATAAAGATATGATCGGTTTAAGAAATTATCGTCTTTCGGGCCATTATATTGTTCATACACGCCATTTACAAAATCTGTTTCAAACTCACATAGACCTTCAAAATCTTGAGCTGGGTCGGCAATTGACGGCTGATTAAAGTCTATGATGCCCGCCAATTTATTATCTGAAATAATAATATTCCTATCGTAAATATCTTGGTGAACTAAAACTCGTGAATAATCAGAATCGAGCATATCACTCGATTCCTTCATAAATTTCTTTATTTTTTCGATATCTCCTTTCGTTAATCGCGTAGAGAGATACTTCGAAATTTCGTCTTCTAAAACCGCAAAATTTTTCTTGTTCCACATATCATCGCGTATGTTTAACGATTTCAATTCTTCGAAAGGAATTGTATGTAGCTCAGTTAAAAATAAGGATATCGAGCCAATCAGATCAGATTTCTCACTTGCAGATAAAGATTCGATAATCTTTGCTGTGAGTTCTTGGCCGCCAATAAGTTGATAACCGCCAAAAGAAAAGTCTGCCGAAACATATGTATACTTTGGAATTGGAATTGTAATACGATCATGAATAGTTTTGAGTAATTGGATTTCATTTCTAAGTAATTCTTCGTACTCTTTTTTTTCGCGGAAAACGAAATAACAAATTGTTGTCTAAAATAATAATGTGATTAACTTTGCCCGTACCAACATATTTACTGGTCTTCCACAAAAGCTCAGGAAAGGTTATTTTGATCTGCCCAAGTAGTTTTTCTTCAATATTCATTAAATTAGTATACTTTACTAAATTAAGTTTCCTAAAGGCTAATTTCTAGGAAGACTAGACAATGATCGGAGCCATAAATGTTATTCAGCATTTCAAATTTTTATGGAATCAGTTTTTCATGACCGTGTGAAAATGATTCCATATTTAATTATTTAATTACTCAATTACTATTTTTTATAAGCTTTACTAGTGGCTCTTCCCAGCCAAAACAGGTTTCTTTATCAGCCAGTTCCTGGAAGGTTTTGGTACAAGAGTGGTCAAGTTTTGCGTATTCTATAAGCGCACTTACAACATCTCCTATAAAACCGCCGACGGCTCCATCGGAATCATCAACACCGCCATTACAAAGTTTTTTATCAAGTCGCAAAAGTGTCACCACCAATAATTTCGCTGTTTGCTCACTAACTGGTAAGTCAGAAATTATTGTTGACAAACGACGACATCCTTCCGACAGCGAATCTTGGTAAGCAAACCATGTTCGGGAAGGACCCGAATACGATTTGATGTATTTGATAGCCTCGAAAATTTCTTTTTTTACTTTCGCCAGATCCTCTTTTGATAGTTCACCCAGAATACCGCTACAAACCGCTTCCGAAATTACCTTCCTATCTTCCAGACCTAGGGGCTTGCCATGAGTTACAGCATAAATTGCAACAGCCACCATATGCTTACAAAGCACGTCCGTTTGTCCTAAATAACACTCACAGTCGCCACGATCAATATTCTTGGCTGAAACAAAGACGTTGTAGGGTTTTGTACCGATCACTGTTGCATTAAAGCCATCGTGTATATCTACGAAATTTTTTATTTTTCCTCCATCATATAAACCGATAGCTTTTTCAAAAGTTGAGTGATTAACGCTAAATTTTATTTTGTCTAAATCATATTTAGGAATCATAAAAATATATTAGTTTTAGTGATATTTCATTATTGTAAAGTATATTTTTTGTTGCGATAGGTGAAGCGATATCTTTTTGTATCTTCTAAAATATCCTGTTTTTCTTTTTTGGTTGTAAATTCACTTTCTTCAACATAGCAGTGCCCTCTTGTAGTTGATTTTCCTTTTTTTGTTTTTGTGAAAATAGAATTCAGCCAACCTATTATTGATACTTGCAAAAGCCTAAGAACCAATCTTGAAGTTTTTAGAAAAAACAATTTTATAATCTTTTCTATTTGTAGATTTCATGATCGCCAACAGCCAAAAGAACAGCTTCATTGTCTGAAAGATAATCAAAAACGACGCGATTATGAAAATCAACCCAAAAACCGTAATGCTTTCTTAACCGCCCCTTTAATTTGTGAACTTTAAGAAATTGGTGATTTTTAACATCTTTAAATAACTCAATTCTTTCAATTACTTCTTCTTGTAAATCAGAAGGTAATTTTTTAAATAACCGAAAAAACTTCGGTGTGTAGGCAATTTTCATGCTTAGAATTTTTTCATAAGTTTGCGAATATCGCCTCGCAAAATTTTTCCCTCATTTACTTCGCGTACTGCATCAAGCACTGCCTGAACAGCCTCGTCTTCCGACATTTTTGTCAGGGCGCGGCGGACAACGTCGGCTTTGTTAGCGGCGCGGCCGCTTTTAACCTGCGCATTTATGAAATTCTCTAATTCTGGAGTAAGTGGAACAGATAACGTAGACATAATTTGTATGATTAATTATATGATATTATCATATGAAATTATAGTAGATTGTCAAGGCTTGGAAGAGGAGAAATATCACTCTCTTTTTACCGGAAAGCTAGAACCTTAGAGCTAGAAGCTAGATACCAATATCCAAAAGGAGAGGGCAGTGATCAGAACCATAGACATTGCCGAGAATTTCGATTTTTTTGACTTTGTTTATGAGGTTTGAACCAAGAAAGAAGTAGTCGATGCGCCAGCCGACATTTCGATCACGGGCGCTACTTTTCATATCCCACCAAGAATACTGGACTTTGCCCGGATTAAAGTGGCGCCAAACATCTACATAGCCGGCATTTATGACTTCATCCGCCCAAGCGCGCTCTTCTGGTAGAAAGCCAACGTGATTTTCGTTTTCTTTCGGCCTGGCAATGTCGATCTCTTCGTGAGCTACGTTTACATCGCCACAAAAAAGAACATTTTTACCATTTTTTCGATGTTTTTCGATATGCTCGAGGAAAGCGTCGTAAAAATCTAGCTTGTAGCGCAGACGTTCGGGGGCCCCGCCGCCGTTTGGGAAGTAAACGTTCAGAAAAACTAGATTACCAAAGTGCATTTCAAGGACCCGACCCTCCTTTTTTTCAAAAGAGAGATCCATCACCACTTTATCCGGCTTAATTTTGGTAAAAATGGCCACCCCGCTATAGCCCTTCCTCATTTGGGAGGAAGAAAAGTAATACGTATAGCCCTTAAGCTCCAGAAGTTCTGGCGGACATTGCCCTTGCTCACACTTTGTCTCCTGAAAGCAAAAAATGTCTGGATCAGCTTCGTGTAGCCAGTCCAACGCCCCTTTTTTATGCACAGCCCTCAGGCCATTCACATTCCAAGAAATGATTTTCATATAGTTAGTATAGCAAAAAAGAAAAGCCCCGCGCGATTACTATCGCGCGGGGCAACCTATTAACAAAGGCCGTGTAAAGCAACTTGCCTGTGAAGATCGAGGCGATCATCCCAGGTGCGGCCTTTAAGATCGATAGAGTGCGGTACTACCTCAACCTTCCTTCTTCCGTCGCGACGAATAATTCCATCACAATAGTAGAGCTCCGGAAATAAAGTAGAAATCCATTCTTGATAGAAAGGGAACTCGTTTCGATACACCCTTTTCATAAATTCTACCGTCCTAATCGGCGGCAAAATATTTGTGTAAGACAACGATGAGTCTTCGATTATTTGAGGAATATATTCTGCAAAAGACGGCTTTCCTTCTTTACCAAGACACATTTGATTGAAGACGATTACGCCGTTACGTGCAAGATGGTAATTAGCGGTTGTCAGCTCTTCTTTGAAGATTTGCTGACCGTCCACCCCACCACGCGCATGCTGTGGCATTTTCATTTCGATTTCAACAGGGTAAAGATGGTACGGCGCATAAATACCGATAGCCTTTGCAGAATGATACGGAGCACTATTCATATTGTAGAATTCCTCCCGCAATTTGAATGTAACTCCATTTCTTTCGGCGTTTGCTTTCGCTTCAACAATTGCCTTCGGGCTTTTATCGATTGCGACGATATTTTTTGCTTCCGTATTCTTTCCAACCAAGATTGACCAAACACCACTTCCGGTACCAACATCGAGGAAATCAATAGTCCCCATTGAGTCTTTGATAGCAGCCCTGATATCAGCTTTAACGAATTCCCACATGAAAGGTTGCTCTTCTTCGAAGATTGCCATGACGTTGTCGCTTCCATCAGTTCGAGGACGATTAATCGGATCAACTTTTACCGTAATTCCGGCGAAGGTTGCTTCTCCATCAAACATTCCCGGGGCGTTTTGTGTTTTGGTATTCATTTATTTCTCCTTGATTAAATTGTTTGAGAACTTTCTCCAACAAACATTCAAATTTTTAAATGTTTGATAAGAGAGGGAAGTGTGTTTCCCTCAAGAAAGAACCTTGTCAGAACTTAATTTTGATTGCAACCATGTTCGTGGGGCCGTTTTCACCCTTGAGCGCTGTGCCCCAAAGTGAGACGTTTTTTCCAAGAGAATATTCGACCCTCGGTCCAGTTCCAAGATACGATTGACTTTGGATTCCCAGTGTAAGCTCCGGCGTCACTTTGTAGTTAAGTACCAGCTTGTGCCATGGGCCGGTGCCGCCATTTTCGTAAACTCCCAAGAGAGAGATTTTTGCTTTTCCAACCCAGGCATATACAGCAGTACGTTTCATCCAGTCGCTCGAGGCCGTTTTTTCTGCACCTACAGCAACTCCAAATTCAAGCCAGTTTGTTGGATTTACTTTTGGACCTGCATAGATTTGTTGATAGCCGTTGTTCGTCGACTGCCCGAAGGCATAGTAGCCGACGAGCCCACTGAGATTTGCACTCAAACCGGCATTTATCTGATTGAAGCTAATTCCACTAGCTTTCGTCGTTTGCACTTCCGTCCAAAAATCAGTAGCGTGGGCAAATCCGGTTGCCAGGGCCATAATAACGAAAAACAAAATTCTCAACATTTTAATCTCCTTAAAGATCAGTGCTCGGAAGGCCCGCTAGCGGGCTTTGTTTAACTATTGACATAATATCATAATATGTCGAATTATACAAACGAAAGGTTACTTTTAGACAAACTTACGAAGCGAAATAGATCAAAATAGCCATATTTATCAACAGTTTCTGGACTATTCCATAGTCCAGAAACTGTTGTATTTTTTCGACAACATATGTTATACTTTCTGCTATATGCTCGATCAACTACTAAAATTGGGGTTTTCAGACGAAGAAGCTCGTGTTTATCTAGCCGCCCTTGAATTGGGGGAAACGAGTGTTTCTCGGATTGCTCAAAAGTCGGAAATTGAACGCACGACAACCTATTCTCATATAGCGAGCTTAAAAAAGAGGGGTTTAATGACACTTTCGAGACGCGGCAAAAAACAAGTCTATATAGCCGAGAATCCGCGCAAACTTCGCGCAGAACTGGCTGAAAAAGGGAAACTTATTGAAGCGGTGCTACCTCAACTTCTATCGATCACAAATGCGCTAGATAAAAAACCAACCGTTAGATTCTTTGATAGTAAGGAAGGAATTTATGATACTTACAGAGAAACTCTAGAATATGCTGGTACGCCAATGCGCATGTGGATGTCGAGCCCTTGGTACGAAGATGAAAAATTTTGGCGAGATTTTTATATGCCAACGCGTATTGAAAAGAAAATTCCGCTTTTCGCGATCGTGCCTAAAACAGATGAGTCTCAGCCTTTTGTAAAAGATGATCAATCGTCCCTTCGTCAAACGCGCATGACAGAGGGACATGACATTGTGGCTGATATTGTTCTTTATGGGAAAAGAAGCATTGCCATTATTTCTTACACTGAATCAACGGCCCTAGTAATTGAAAGCGATAAACTTTTTCAAACCTTACTTTTTATTTTTAAATCGCACTGGGAGGCACTAGGGAAAAATTAACCATTCACATTCCAAGAAATGATTTTCATTCTTGTGATTTTAACATATAGGCGTACTATTTATGCGAGCATCGTTCTTCGGCATTCGTGAAGGATCTCCAAATGAAGAAAAGTGAAATGTTTCGTGCAATGTTCCCGGAAGCAGACTTTCCGTTCGACTTGCTGTCTTTCTACCACTTTACCCTGGAAGAGGGGGTCGGGCGGGAAAATAGCGGTCTCTGCATTTCTAGAAAGGGTACCCTCTGCCTAAAAAGGTTTGAAGTGGGCGACTCGCACAAAATAAGCGTTGCCGAAATGCTAGGGGCCGCAGCTCAAAAGTTTGACCTCCCGGAGGAAATTTCACCCTTATACCATGAACAAAAAGAGTACTTTTCCTGCTTGCAAAGTATCACCTTACAACCTTGGCTTCAAAGTAATGTCTTGCACTGGGTATTAATTACCGCTGAAACCAAGACCTACACTAGGAAAGGGCCGGTAGTTTTACGAGTACACTAACGAATCGGCGCGTCCGCAAGGACGCGCCGATTTTAATTTAAGCAAACTTAGCGAGGCTTAGGAACTTCGGCCAAGCGAACAAGGCAAAGAATTTCTAAAACAGTACCGCCAATGTCAAACTCGTACCACTCATGTGAAAATTTATAGCGGCTCTGATAGGCATGATGATTGTTATGAAATTCTTCGCCGACCGCTAAGCCAAATGTCGGTACATTTTTGGCATCCCCAATCCTTTGATAAACTCCGCCTTCAATTCTCTCATCTCCATCTTTATATCTTTGGGTACCGATGACGTGCGCAATGCCGTTTATAAACCCCGCCGCAATAACCGGCACAACCATCATTTGGAAAGCCCAGATAGCCAATCCCGACGCGCCAAACAAAATTATTTCCGCAACTAAAGTTAGGCTAATGCCAAGAGCCGGATATTTGGTATATAAATTTCTCTCAAGCCAATCGTTCGGCGTGCCTTCGCCGTATATTTTTAAAAGTTCTTCATCTTTACCCGCTAGTCGATACAGCTCTGCTCCCTGGAAAAAAACTTTGGCTAGGCCATGATGGCGGGGGCTGTGGGGGTCCTCTTTCGTATCACAAAGAGCGTGATGCTTACGATGCACCGAGACCCATTCTTTCGTGACCATGCCAGTAAAAATAAAGAGCACAAACCGAAAAAAATGGTTAACTGGAGCGGATAAATTAATTGAGCGATGAGTCTGAGAGCGATGTAGAAAACAAGTAACAGCTAGGAGTGTTAGAAAGGCGGAAGCAATGACAAATAAAATTAAATACGAAACAGGCCAATGTAGGACCCCATAAGTAAAAAAAATTGTTATAGCCTCCATCCCATTAGAAGCAGATCGCGGTCAGCCCACGTTCTGCAAAATTATTATAAGTAATATTTCGACTATTCATTTTAAATTTAACCTTAAGCTTCGACTTAAAACCGTGACCGCAGCCCGCCTTGCTTTCGGGCAGGCTTCTAACGGGATCCATACATAAATAATATCATATACCTCCCCTCCGTAAGATTTTGTTGTGATACTTACGACTTCCACCACTGTATATAAAATACGCTATAGCGTATTTTATATACAGTGATTATAATAGAGATAATGAGAGCAAATCGGAAAGAAATATTATCTATAACATTAAAAATATTGGGTTCTATTATTTTGGTCTCGGGTATTATTGTTGCTCCAGGACTTGCGATATTACTCCGACAATTTAAACCTAGAAATAAAAAAGAGTTTAATCAGTTTCGCAGTAGTATCTATTATCTAAAGAAAAAGGGTCTCATTAATTATAAAAACTTAGGCGGCGAAATAAAAATTGGACTTACTGCAAAAGGTGAGCGGGCGTATAAATTTTTATCCATAGATGACATAAAAACACATAAATCTAATGTATGGGACGACTTGTGGAGAATCGTGACATTTGATATTCCAGAGCATAAAAAAACAGTGCGAGACGCCTTGCGCTTTAAATTAAAAGATTTGGGGTTTTATCCGTATCAGAAATCCCTTTTTGTTTATCCATATGACTGCAAAAATGAAATTGATCTGATCAAAGAATTTTATGGAGCTCATAATTACATATTTTTGATTGTGGCAAAAAAACTTGATGGGGAAGATAATTTAAAAAAACACTTTTTTAAATAATTTTTTAATCTAATTTACCAACACACCTGTATATAAAATACGCTATAGCGTATTTTATATACAGG
>Ga0163153_10002178_pt1 | contig 29256 bp, 34 predicted proteins | sample OliLakLV19MP6IB1_FD_148629 | JGI IMG/M metagenome (GOLD analysis project Ga0163153, IMG submission 148629) | Freshwater microbial mat bacterial communities from Lake Vanda, McMurdo Dry Valleys, Antarctica - Oligotrophic Lake LV.19.MP6.IB-1 | ecosystem: Environmental > Aquatic > Freshwater >...
TTATCAGCGCAGATCAGAAGAAAACCCGGAAGAGGTTTACCGCAATGGTTATGAAAGAAGGAAATTAAAAACAGCCGAAGGGAGAATAGATATAGATGTAATCTTTTAAGTATCAAGCATGGGTGATAATTGGGATAGATAATATTTTAATTGAAACATATCCGCCTGAACTAACCCAATCTCCTGATATAAATTTAACATAACAACTCAAACCCAAATTCATTATGTGAACCAAGATTGTAATTTTTTTATAAGACAACTGGATAAAACTTTAAAAAAGTGGAGAGCTTACTTTATTAAAACCATTCTTTTTGTCTGAACAAAATTCTGTGAAAATATCCTATAAAAATACACTCCACTAGCAAAATTACTTCCATCAAATGCAACTTTATATTTTCCAGCATCTTTAACTTCATTAACGATTGAAAGCATTTCTCGACCTAGCAAATCATATACTTTCAATGAAACCATTCCTGAAACAGGGAGCTCATAATAAATATAAGTGGTTGGATTAAAAGGATTAGGATAGTTTTGCTCAAGTTTGTAATCTTTTACTAAAGCTGAAGTATTAATTTCACTTCTATTATTTAAAACTGAATTTGAATTTAATAAAGCAAACATTGTCTTTTTATGATCATTTAAATCTCCAAATTCTGCACTAGAGCTTAAATTATCAGTAGTATCAACAATGCTCAGATTGTCCAATATTGTCTTATTAATCAGTGCATGAAAACCTAATGAATTTGAAGTATTATTTAAATATAATGAAGAATATTTTTCCTTAACTAAAGTATACTCCGAATTATGCAACATTACTTTTAAATTTAAATCGTTCGCTAGACTTCTTGAAATTTCATTATAATTACTATCTAAGAAAATACCAGTGAAAAAACTTTTTGCTTCGCTAAAATTTGAATTAAAAAAATTCGATCTTTCATAGCAGTGAAAAATTTTCTTTAACGACAAATTTGTAAAATTGGAATCTTTTTGCTCAACAATGTCTTTGAAATCTTCAATTGCTTCACTATAACTGCCATCAATCAATTTATTACTTGCGTTTAAAAATAGATCTGGTGAGGAATTATCACCGGCGTCATGAATATTAATTGTATCCCATAATCCAAAGCCAATGCTCATTAGGATTGTAGTATTATGCGGTCGGTTGCCAGGTGAACCATCTTCAGTAGGATTATACTTAACTGTAGTATTTGAAATATTAAACTTACCCGATGTTAATGCTGTACTCCAATAATTATTTCTAACCTCAATTGAGTCTTCAAATTCTTCGGGTACTTCTCCTGAAATAAAGTAATCTGCGGCATTAAGATAAAATTTATTGTAACCATCTTTTAACAGAGGATATGAATTTTCTAATAAGTTAACACCCACACCATCATCAGAAATATTAATTATATTGTCTCCACCATACCAATATTTCAAAACCCCTGATTCAATTGGCTGAAGTAAAGGGGTTGAATAACTTTCAAAATCCAGATTTACATTGGATGCAAGTTGGAAAGAATTTTTATACAAATACGGGGCAGATAGCAATGAAAAAACTGAACTTTTGTAATTAGTCACAACATTGTGCTTAACAATCCCGCTGTAGTCATCCAAAGTGATACCACACCCTGAATCTGATAATCCGGTTAACGTATTTCGGGCAATGTAAGACCAAGATCCTATATCCACAATTCCGTTTACTGCATCTTCAATATTATTATCAAGAACATTCAAATCATTGGAGGTACAATATTCTAAGTACACAGCATTATTAAATGCTCCAGTAGATTGAGCATAAAAATGATTTCCTCGTATTAAGATTTTTTCACTATTATATGCATAAATTCCATCAAGGTCTTCGTTCGTCTTGTTTATAAACTCGTTATCCTTAATCACCGTATGTGTTCCTATCTTATCTATAAAATTAATTCCACCCTTAGAGTTTATAATCTTACTATTACTAATTGTATCCTGCGAAGTATTTTTAAAGAATAGTCCACCCCACGATTTAGTTGAATCCTTGGATGTTAATGTCGCGTAATTCATTATCAATTTTGCTGAGCTGTCGAAAACTATCTTTGAATTTTCACCTAGTCTTATTTTAGAATGTGGAGAAAGTTTTAATGAAGTTGTCTTGCCAACAAAATGCAAAGTATAATTATCAGGCAACTCCAGAATTGAGCTGTCTGCCATAACTATCTTAGTGCTGTCTCTTACATAAAAATCACTTACCTCATCGTCTGCAACAAATACAGTATCTTTGTTAAAGGTTAAAGGTTAAAGTTTTATTGCCCATGTAATCCGATTGAGTGTAAAATTTCATCCGATTATTTTTGGTAAGTAAAGTATATTTCCAATTAGTAACATTGGAGACAGTAGAAGGATAAATTCCTATGAGCTCGCCGCCGAAAAAAGGATTCCCATTGTAAAAATGATAGATATATGTTCTTAGTGTAAAACTAGTACTCGTCAATGAACCAGGAACCACCTCACAAAAAGGCGTGGGCGTATAATGCCTTTGGCTTATATAATAAGCCGAAAAATCATTATCCCACCCAGTTATAGGGCCTGAGGAGGCATCTCCTGCCCCTCTACCCCAGACACTAATTAGAGAGTGTCCTGCGGGTAGCGAATAATTAATTGTTTTATGTACTTCACTTAATCTCAACCAGCGCTCACCATCATTTGGGGATCCACTTACAATAACTGCATTAAGATAGGTATAATTAGGATCTCCTAAATCTCCACCAGAAATTGTATTTCCGGGAGTTGGATACTTTGACAATACATATGGTCCTCTTAAATAGTTAATAGCTTTTTCAGCATTTAATCGTCCATGTCCATATAATGAATCCCAACCTGACGCACCTTTGTCGTCAACAGAAATTTTTAATATTCCCTCTATATCTTCTCTCTCAATAGTTTTGAAACTCTGCATAATTGAAACTACGCCAGTAACATTGGCGGCAGCAAACGATGTTCCTGATACGTAAGTGGCATAACCGTTAGAATGCAAAGTGTATATTCTGCCGGTTCCGGTTTCGGACCCTCCTGGTGCTGAAATGTCTATATGTGGCGGTATACTAGAGTATGAAGGATGTCCATCATTGTTATCTGTTGTGCACCAACTGACATTGTACCACTAAACGATGAAGGAGCCCAAGCAAATGTATTACCAGTATTCCCCACTGCAGCGACATTGACTCGTCCTTTCATTACTGAATATTGATAGGCTAATCTTACCACAGGTGGCCATATATAATTGCCACTTGCATCCTTTAGTACATAACTACTATTTAGCACGTAGCAAGCGTCGGAAGCTGCTCGAACCTTATCCGCTATTCTTGTAGTATTAAAACCCCCACAGTGGATAGGACGATTGTAAATACCATAAGAAATTATAGGAGTTGTTTTATTTATTCCCCTGATATAATAATTATTATGAAGTGCTCCAATTATTCCGGCTACTTGTGTTCCATGCCCTGAACATATCCAGTCATCATCACCAGTTACATGAGTTCCGCTATTTAAATCAATGTGGTTTATCTTAACTCCATCATCCAAAATTGCAATGGGTTTCGAAGTTCCAATTATTGTACTATTCCAAACGGGTTCAATCTTAATATCAGCACCTGGCGTTCCGTATTCTCCATTATTTCTTAAGTACCACTGTAAATCATAATCAGGATCATCAATTGAAGCCAATTCAGTCCCTAATTGATTCTTCTGTACAAATACAATCTCTTCAGGTAGGTCAAGCAAAAGAAGCGATAAACTATCAGCCTTTCCTGAAGTCGGCAAAAGTAATGTATAAATCTTTGAAAAATGAGCTACACTGAAAACTACTCCATTATCACCAGTTTCCATGGTATCAATTTCAGAAAACTCTGGAAAAGTTCTGGATATCTGTTCTACATCAAAGCTATCAAGTAAATTAAATAAATGTGTAGAGGTAATTATTGTATCTTCGATTGATAAAGCTTGATCAAATTCATTTGGAAAATCAATAAAATCAGACTTTATATAGACTAATAATTCTCGATCTGGTTGGCTGTATAAGTTTTCCGAAAAAAAAACTATTAAAAGTAAAAAGAAGAGCACCTTGATTAATTGTGTTTTCATAATTATTTTTTTTATTTTTTAAAAATTAGTATGAAATTTTTCTTGCTAGAATTCCGGTTTTCTCCATAATCCAAATCCTACCATCACCTTGGCTCGTATTTGTATAGGTTATCAAATTTCCATCCGGAGACCAATTTGGATAAATGGTATTTCCTGTTGTAACTTGCTGAAGATTTGTTCCATCAGATCCCACAATACAAATTTGACCATAATTCACATCTCTATAATACACAATAAAATTGCCATCGCTTGATACTTTAGGGGAACGATCAAAACTACCATCATTTGTAAGTATCGAAATTGAATTACCGGCTGTGTCAATTATGGCAATTTCAGGGTTTGATCGGCCCAAAACGTAGCGCACAACAGCAATTCTAATACCGTCAGGAAACCAGTTGGGTTGCCTAATTTCACCAACAGTTGGAGCATGCAATATTTGTTTTTTACTTGTTCCATCTGATTTCATTTTCCAAACAAAATTCATCCCATTTGGACTATCATTATTCGAATCGAATGCTATCCATTGACCATCTTTGCTCCAGGAAGGATAGAAATTGTTTCCCTGAGTTGTCAATTTAATAGTGGATGTGTCAGATAATTTTCTCTTATAGATATGTCCTCCATATGAATAAACAATCCATTGCCCGTCGGGGGACCAATCCACTTGAAAATCTTTGGTTGAATTTATTTTTTGCTTATTTGTACCGGTAATATCTATCAAAAATAAGGACCATCCATCCACCTCATTACCTCCGGCATAAATAATTTGCCCACCTAGCGGAGACCAGACTGGAAAGGCATCAAATCCCTTTTCACCTGAGTTTGAATTAATAGTAGTATCATTTTTGCATGAAGTTAACAAGAGTGTCGTTGTTAAAATTAAAAATAAATATTTCATGACTTTTGTATTAGTTTATTTTTGGGGGGTGTATTTTGGCTTTCATACTTTGTTCAACTTAATTAAGATCGACAAACCAATTTTTATAAGCAAGCCATCCAAAACTTAATGCCATTATGATGTTAAAAAAATCTAAAAAAACAGTTCTGTTGTTCTTTCTATTTTTACAAGTATTCCTCTCCTGCAAAGACGATATTATGAAAAATGATCCCTTTAACTATAATGTTGTAACTGATATTGCCGGCAAAATTTTTGATTTACCTACAAATGCGAAAATGATTAAAGCAATAATTCAGCTTGATTTTGACAACTTTACTTTAGATTCAACAATTGTAGATTCCAGTAACTATATGTTTCTCAATTTGATTACACCTCCACTTGAATTGTTGCATGATATTGATGTTTTTTTTGTATCCGACACAAATATTATCATTTCCAACTATGAAGCAAGAGCAAATTTTTTGTTACCTTTTGCATTTGATGACAGTTCTGGAAATTTTGTAGGTTTATTGATAAAAGATAATCATAATCTTTATCCTTATAACGCGGGATATTTTCGTGTCTCATTTATTTATTGCGATAGGAATGTTCGAATTAGTGGAAAGAGTACTACAATAAACAATCTGGATACAACATATAGAAATTATAGTGTGAACTTGGGAGTAGGATGGAATGTATTAACATATCGCTTGAAAGTAGTTAGACAAAACTATATTGAAAGTGAATTGTACAATGGAGAAACCGCTGGAGGTATTTGGTATTTCGATAATCAAAAAGTTTCTAAAGCTAAAATTGATAATATAGGTTTGTGATAGCAAATACAATGGAAAGAGATTTTTCTGCCGTTGTTTGTGTTCCAAAAGTTTGCATCTGAACATACTTATAGTTTCCGAACAAATCCTTGCAAACTTAGGGTCAGCAACAACAAAAGCTTCAAAGTTAGTAAACCCTTTCTTTAATTTAATCATCTTCAATTACACTAATATAATTGTCTAGTATCCCAAACTAGTCTTGACCCTCATAATAAAACTTTGCAGATGAATACTTATATTGTTGCGGCTCATCAGCCAACTTCCATTTCGGATGTACAGGATTAAAATGAATATAATTTATTTTCTGTTCGACGATCTTTTGAGTAAACAGCGGAACGGACAACGGATTTCTCTCCCATAATTGATACTTTCTGTCCTTCGCTCCTACATATAATTCTTTGTGTGTTTCCGGATGCAGCAAGGTCAAGTCATTTTTTCCCTGTAAAAACGAAAAATGGTTAGGCTGCATATTTTTTAGAAATAAATTTATTATCGTTACTATCTTTCCAACCAAACAGACTTCTCATGTTTCTTAATAATGCAAGATCATAGTCTGTCATTTTTATCTTTCTCCACTTCTCACTCACTCTGATCATCGTAGCATAAACAAGTTTTATACAACTCTTCTCATCAAAAAATCTCGGTATTGTTTTTGTTCTTCTTTTCTGTTCTTCAAATGTTCTTTCAAGCAGGTTTGTTGTCCGGATAAACTGATGATGTCCCTTCGGAAATTTCATAAATGCTATGCAGCATTCAAGATCCTCCTGAAAACATTTTATTGCCGAGGGATAGCTTTGGGAATATTCATTTATTATTTCAGTTGTCGATAGTTTGGCAACTTTTTCATTAAGACTGTAATAAACATTTCTTATCAAGGGCATCAATTCACGTTGTCCATCTTCGTTCAGTTTGTTTGCTATATTCCGAAGCTTATGTGCTATGCATCTTTGACGCTTGCTTTCAGGAAAGCAGTCATCAATCGCCTTTGTTAAGCCAGGTGCTCCATCGGATATAACAAGCATTGGTACACGCAGTCCTCTGCTTAGCATATCACGGAAAAATTCTCTCAGGCTTTCGTAATTCTCTTTATTGCCCAATGAAAGATGAAGCATTATCTTCTCTCCGGTGGCAAGTATCCCCCACGCACACAGTATAGCTTCCTTTCTGCCGCTTAAACGGCGTAATGATTCGTAAACTCCATCAACAAACAAATATATCACATCGTATTTACTCAAATCACGGCTGATGAATTTTTCGTATTCTTCATTTAATGAATTTGTTACTTCACTTACCGAACTTCGGTTAAGAAGCAGTTTGCCGTCTTCTGTTCTTAACAGGTCTTCTACATCTCTGGTGGATAATCCCCGAACATACATCTCTGTCACTAAGCGTTCTAACTCCGCTGTTCTTTTTCCCAAATGCTGAAGTACTTCTGAGCGATGGGGCTCATCTGTATTGCGAAGCTGGGGAACATCTATATCTATTCTCCCTTCGGCTGTTTTTAATTTCCTTCTTTCATAACCATTGCGGTAAACCTCTTCCGGGTTTTCTTCTGATCTGCGCTGATAATATCCTCTGCCAAGTTTCTTATCTATCTCTTCTTCTAAAAGCTCCTGAACTGTCTTCTGTAAGGACTTCTTTAAGATCATTCCCAGTAAATCTTCCTGTGCTTCTGTACCTTTTGAAAATAACTCTGGCAGTATATTAAAAAGTGTGTTTTTGAAAAAAAGAAAAATAATTAAAATTGTAACATAAAATAAAAAACCCAACACTTTTAGAAAGAAAAATGTCGGGTCCCATTTAATAAATCAAATGTATTGTCCTAATGAAAACTAACAACAACAACTCAAACATTCAAGAAGAATTAATTAACCTTTTGAAAAATTCTGATTCACGTAACGAGCTAAAAACCCATTTGGAGACTTTGTACTCTACATTGATGCTTAAGGACAGAGAGCAATTTCTAAAAAATAATCAGGACAATGTAGGCAATGGATTCTACGATCGTGACTTGAATACTTCTTTAGGGGCTTTAAATCTTTCGGTCCCTAGAACAGATTCAAATGCTTTCAGACCTTCGATTTTACCTGAGCGATGGAAGAGAACCGATACTTCGTATGATGAATTGGTTAAAGCAATGGCATTTAATAACTATTCACCGGCTAAGATGAGATCCATTATCTATGACCTCGATATGCCTTACTCTTTCACTGAAGCCAATAAAATTAAAGAAGATATCCTCAACCTGGCTAAAGAATTTAAAGCAAGAGAACTTCCTGAAAATCTCTTTGCTACCCTTATTGATGCTTACCACACCGAGCTGCGGGATGATTCTGATGGCAAAATAAAGAAAGCTGTGATCTTTACTGTACTGGGGATTACTCTTGATGCTAAGAAAACTCATCTCGGTTTTTATCTCTACTTCGGAAGTGAAAATAAATCCAAATGGATCGAGATATTTAATAACATTATCTCAAGAGGTATGAAAAAAACTTTACTCGTTGTATCGGATGACTTCCCGGGGCTTTCAGATGCTATTGCTACTTTATTCCCTGTCTCTGATCACCAGCTCTGCTTTGTACATCTAAAAAGAAATATTATTAAAAATATGTCTAAACCCGATTCCCTTGATTTCTTAAAACAACTCGACTTTATTAAAGCTACTGCCGGATCTGATGAAGCTGCCATTAATGAATTTAACGACTTGTGTGCAAAATATAAGGCTAAGTATCCTCATTTTATTGATAGATTATTATTCAACAAAGAAAGATATTTTGCTTTTATTAAGTACCCGGATTCTGTAAGAAAAATTATTTATACCACTAACGCTGTTGAAAACTTTAATTCACTACTTGAAAAAATTAGAATAAATAATGGCGGGTATTTTCAATCAAGAGATTATGTTGATGCTGCTGTTTTCGTTTTAGCTAATCGACTACTAAATAAAAAATGGAAAAACCCTATTCCCATTCTTAAAGGATGTGAATATGAAATAAATCAATTATTTAATCTAAGATTTTCAACCGGGCAAACACAATTTCATTGACATGTGCCTAATTCTCTACCCGAGACATCTCTTGAATATACTTCTTTATTATACAGCTGCCAATCACTGCTGTTAGGGAAATCACTTTCGGATGTAGTATCTTGTAAAATTGATGACCCTTGATATTCATAAACTGTTTTTGAGATCCTGTTTCCGGCTTCATCATATTTATAGAATGTATTTTTATATTTCGAACCAACTTCCTGTCTTAGTTCGGTTATCAAATTTCTATGGTCATACTTTATGTTACTGTTTCCATTAAGGTCATCTTTAGTCATGTTTCCATTCAGATCATAAGTATATTGATCCGTACTTCCTGATACTTTACGTAATTTATTTGTACCGGAATAATATGAATAAGAAAAGTTATCTGACAATGTGCTATTGCCATCGTATCTTTGTAATGTCAGTATGTTGCCATCTTTATCGTAAGTATTGGACATTTCATAAGACTTTCCGGTAATTCGGGTAGTATTCAGAAGACGGTTTGATTTATCGTAAGTGTAGTTAAAGGGGAGATCAAAGGAATTTGTAAAGTTGTTATTATAATCTCCGCTGATTAATTGTTTTTTTACATTCCCGTTCTTGAAATATTCATTTGTATATTCTAACATGCCTTCGGTATTTTGCATTGCTGAGATCCAGTTACGGTTTGTATAATAAAAATTATTTTTTAAATCCCCGCCAATTCTTTCTTGTGACACCAGGGAATTTTCATTGTAGTCATATTCATCAAGAGTAATGTATGAAATCATATGTGTTGGATAGATTAGGTTCTGATTATCTTAAATATTTATTCCTGCCGATTTAATTATTTTGTTATATAAATTTATAATTAAAAAAATTTAAATTCAATATTCATCAGCTGGGAAAATACAGGCAAATGGCAACCGGTACTTTCGACAATTTATCAGAGGGTTCATTTTTTAAAACAATAAAGATTATCCTGTTAGCTGTTTAAGTTATGACTTTTAGCGTTGACAAAAATTAATTTGGACTGAACTGAATTAGAACATTGAGAACTATTGTGCAATCGAAATTTTGAATTCTATGACTACTGTATTATGATTATATTGGAAAATTACAAATCAAATACACACTTAAATTGTCTGAAAAATTCAAATCCTATCTTCCAAAGAATTACAAATTCAAAAATGTTATTTATAAAAAAGACGGATACAAAGCTACAATCACCATAAACCGTGAAAAGAAGTTGAATTGTCTTAACCTTGAAACCATAAACGAGCTTACGATGGCTTTCAAAGATTCGGCATGGGACGACAATATCGCCGTGATCATACTTACAGGTGCAGGTAAAAGAGCCTTTTCGACCGGGGCAGACCTTGAGGAGCAGGAAAAATATTTTCTCGGTAATCCTGATGATTATTATAAATGGATGTATGAATTCATTCAGCTTCATGAAGTTATGAGAAATCTGGGAAAGCCGACGATCGCCCGACTGAACGGGATGGTTGTCGGTGGCGGGAATGAACTTAACATGAGCTGTGATCTTGCTATCGCTGCTGATAATATAATTATAAAGCAGGTAGGTGCAGCCCGGGGAAGTGTTGCTGCTGCCGGAGCCACTCAATTCCTGCCGCTAATAGTCGGTGAAAGGAGAGCCCGCGAAATATTATTTTTATGTGAGGACATTCCGGCACAGAAAGCTCTTGAGTGGGGACTTGTTAATCAGGTAGTTCCATTTGATCAGCTTGATGAGGCTGTTGATATCCTTGCTGAAAAATTGTACAACAAACTTCCTGAATGCCTGCGTTATGCGAAGCAGCAGCTTAATTTCTGGAGGGATCTGTCCTGGCATACTACCATCGGTCATGCACGTGACTGGCTGTCTATTCATAATATGTCAAAGGAAGTTTCCGAAGGAATTTCCGCATTCAATGAAAAAAGAAAAGTCAATTATAAAAAAATAAGACAACCAAAGAAGAAATAAATTTGAGTCATTCAAGAATTACTGTTCCGGTATTTAATAAACTTAATATTAACAGGAAAACGTTTTCTTCGGGATTAATTATTCTGACCTATCTTTATTTTTGCTTTCTGATGCTGAAAATAACTTTACAATATGTTCCTTATAACACCGACGTCGCTTTTTTGAAGGTTAAACAGGATGTAATTGACGTTCCATTTTATAAGATCGCTTTCTTTACACATGTCTATACTGCAATGCTTGTTCTCCCCGCGGGTTTGACGCAGTTCTCAAAATATTTCATGAAAAATTTCCGGCTTCTGCACAAGGTATCCGGCTGGATCTATGCGGTTGTGATCTTAGTCTTTGCAGGACCCGCAGGATTTTATATGGGACTTTATGCCAATGGAGGTATTATTTCCGAGGTCGCCTTCTGTTCACTTGCTGCCTTATGGATGTACTTTACATCAATGGCAATTGTTAAAGCGAAGCAAAAGGATTTCAAATCACACAGAAAATATGTTATCCGAAGCTTTGCACTTACTCTTTCAGCAATAACATTAAGAGCCTGGAAATACATTTTAGTACTTTCATTCCAGCCGAGACCAATGGACGTCTATCAGCTTGTAGCATGGCTCGGATGGATCCCTAATATTATAATCGCTGAAATTCTCATTCATCAACTTTATAAAAAATGAAAACTATCTTACTTCTTTTAACCGCGCTCGTACTTTTGTCCTGCAGCAAAGATAATAAAGAGACAGCATCAGAAAAGAAGCCTGAAGGTACCGAAGTCATTAATAAAGCACCCGGAGAGAATTACAAAAGTGCAGAGACTATAAATGCCGAGCAAAAAATTACCGGTTATTATACCGGCGACTTCATTGCTTTGGAATATGATGATTCCAAAGAATATACTTACAGGAATAAGATAACTATTTCGGTCGATTCGCTTGCAAAGGATACACTTTACGGACACAGTATTGTTGCAGGAAATGACAGACCGTTCAAGGGATTGTTTGTCGGGACCAAGCAGGGGTATTCAGCAGTTGTAAATGAGCCGGGTGATGATAAGTATGACGGTACTTTTTCTTTTTCAATAGATCCTGCAGCCAATATTATAAAGGGAACCTGGACATCCTTTAACAAAGATGCACTTGTTACAAAACGCGAATATGAACTTGTCAAAAGAGATTTCAGCTATAATAAGGATAACGGGCTACCAATAGATAAGAACTGGAACACACTTTACGAACAGGATCCTAAATTTCCGGACAAGCTGGAAACACTTACAGGAAAAATTTCCGAGATCAATGCTTCAAATAAGTTACTCAAAAAGAGTGATATCGATAATTTGTTTAAAGGCGATCTTGAAGTCATCCGTAATTCAATTTATGCACGCCACGGCTATTCCTTTAAGAACAGAAAAATGAGATACTTTTTTGATAATCACATCGACTGGTATATGCCTGTTTCAACAGATGTCAGAAACAATCTGACTGAAACTGAATTAAAGAACGTAGACCTGCTTAAACGTTTTGAAGAACATGCGGAAAAATACTATGACGAATACGGCAGATAGATAAAATTAAATTATAATATTAATCAGAATGAAAAAATTAGTTTTAGCATCATTCCTGTTTTTGCTTCTATTAACCTCATGCAAGGATAATAAAATCTCAGAAGAACAGTCTAAAAAAGATCTCGAGCTAAGAGAAAAAGAACTTGTCCTTAAGCAGAAGGAACTTGAACTTAAAGAAAAGGAGCTCGAGAATAAAAATTCAACACCAGCCGAAGGTAATAATTCTTCAGGTGGCGCGAACAATTTTCCCGATCTGACAAGCGTCCGGCTTAGCAAGACAGATCTTGAGAACAGGGATCCATGGGAGTTAAGAATAATGAGAAATGAGATCTACGCGCGTCACGGTTATATATTCAAGCTGCCTGAACTTAAGGAGCATTTCATGATGCAAAGCTGGTATGTCCCGATGAAGGAAGATGTAACCTCTTTGCTGACACCGCTTGAGAAAGAGAATATCGAATTAATAAAACGATACGAAGAATACATCGGAAGCCAGTACAGCAAATACTCAAGATGACATTGTAGAATCAATTTAATAACATTATCTAATTTGAAATACTTTAAAAACAAAATTACGACCTTATTTTTATTTTCAGCAATATTGATCATTGCATGCGGTAACAATTCTTCAAAAGAATTAGACAACAAAGTCATAATTGCAAACAAGATCGACAGCATTTCCCAAAAGAATGTTCCGGCAAAACTTACAAAGCTTGTAAGCTCTTATCCTGACTTTCTCGATTCGGCAGATGAAAATAATCTATATTGGAATGACGGAACAGTGATGATTTATGATGACGGTATTGGAAATAAAACTCACGATGAAATGCTTGATGATCCTGATATTGAAGACATGCTTTCACAGGATTATGTTAAAGGAAGCGGCTGGAAAAATCCTCCTTCCGAAAATTTTGAACCCGGCAGGATCAGGTATGAACCTTTCTTTTTAAAAATGTATGGAAATAATTCCGGTGAAGTAAAAAATAATCTTGTGAACATAGAATGGGTTGACGGTTCGTCATTATTATTCAGCAATGTGAATGGAGCCGCTGAAAAGCTTAAGCTTGTAATCGAAGAGTTGCTGCAATTACCTTCTGAATTCAAAAAATACTTAGTCCGACCGGGCGGTACCTTTAACTGGAGAAATATAGCGGGCACAAACCGGCTGAGTAATCATTCATTCGGCTCGGCGATCGATATTAATACAAAGTACTCAAATTACTGGCAGTGGAGTAACAGTTTGAATTATCAAAACCAAATACCGGTGGAGATCGTGGATATATTTGAAAAGCATGGGTTTATATGGGGCGGCAAGTGGTATCACTATGATACGATGCATTTTGAATACAGACCGGAGCTTATTAACTAAGGTTTATACTTTACCTTCACATCATACCCGAAACTTTCCTCGAATAGATTCTTCCTAATATTCGCTCCCCACATCTCAAGAGCCGGCTCGCCATTGCATGATTTAAGATTAATTTCAAGAACTTTATCTTTAATGCTGATGTCGAGATCATTGACAAGAGATTTATGACTCCGGTCCAGCGCGTCTGCAATACGCAGGATTCCTGCCAGCTTTTTTACAAGTTCTTTACATTGCAAATCAAGACGGCTGAAACCTTCATGCTTTGGCTTGGGATGAGACTTTCTGTGGTATCTTGCGACATTTGCAATGATCTCAATCTCCTTATCATTAAATCCCAGCATCTCTGCATTCCTTATTAAATAATACGAATGCTTGTGATGACCCGTATGTGAAATGTAATAACCTATGTCATGAAGAAGACAGGCAGCTTCAAGATATTCGCGTTCATCATCAGTGAACTCGAATTTAAGTCTGATGAAATCAAAAATTTTATTAGCAAGCTTCATCACCTGTGACGCATGTTCTTTATCATAATTAGTAAGTTCACCGAGATGAATTACACTGCTGTATCTGACATCGGTAAGGTGACCGTAGTCATACTTACCGCTCCTTTGCTGAATGTAGTTCATTATAATGCCTTCTCTAAGTGCAAAGGATGAGAGAGTCAGTTTTTCGATCTTAAGATCTTCGAATATCTGCTCGAGTATCACCGCTCCTGCTGTAATAATATCTGCGCGCTTGGGATCAAGACCGGGGATCTGAAGCCGTTGTGAAAGATCTTCGGCTATATATATCTTACTTAATGCAGACTGAAGTGATTTCTTTTTAAGAACAAAGCCATTGAGATTGACCTCCGCAACAATTTCCGGATTAATTTCAGATTGAATGATCGAGCCGATGCTATTGATCGTTCCTGATGAACCGATTACCAGTTCATAATCAAAATCTTCCATTTGCCTTATGATCTGATTGATCGCTCCTTTGACAAACAGCTTTGCATTCTTCAGATCATTTTTATCAATCTTCTCACTAAGCAAAAATTTATGAGTAAGTCTAACTGCTCCTACTTTCAGACTGCTTGCACTTTTGACTTCGCCTTTCTCACCTATCAAAAATTCAGTGCTCCCTCCGCCAATATCAATCAGCAGAATTTTTTTATTGAAAATGTCCAGCGACTGAAGCACTCCGAGATATATGAGACGTGCTTCTTCATATCCGGAAACAATATTGATATCGATACCTGTATGTTCCTTAACTTTGGTAAGAAATTCATGCTTATTCAATGCCTCCCGGGTGGCACTGGTTCCTATCGCAATTATTTCAGCATTAAATGAATCACAGATGATCTTAAACCTCTTCAGCGTTTTCACTCCCCTTTCAATTGATTCCTCAGAAATGTATTTCATATCATTCGAGCTGCTGCCGAGGCGAACAACTTCCTTTGAACGTGTGAGGACTGTAAACCTTTTCTTGCTGTCGATCTTAGCGATGACAAGATGAAAAGAATTTGTGCCGATATCTATCGCTGCTAAGATATTATTCAATGCTGTATTATTTTAAGTGCGGGGTTAATATTAACTGCTCTGCTTTCTATCAGCTTACAGGCGGCTGCAAAGACTTCATCAACCGTTATGTCATTAATAATACCGGAAGACGACTGAATGTAAATTTTATTTTCGCCAGTGGGTGCCCATTCATATCCGTGAGTTGGTCCGAACAATGAGATCACATTTGCATCAACACCGCCGGCAACATGCATTGTACCGGTATCATTTGTGATATACAGATCCGTAAGCCTGATCACTGCGGCAACTTTTCTGATCGGCGTATTATCGATCACAACACAATTAATGTTGTCCTGTGAAAGTTGATCCCTGATTGAGTTTGTAATCTCAGTATCAATTGATCCGGAAGTCATCATAAGGTTACAATCATATCTGTTGTAAAGCATTTTCATCAGCTTACTAAAATTTTCTTCACTCCATCTGTTAGGGATCTTTCCCGCTCCCGGATGAAATGAAATTATCATTTTACTTCTGTCCGGAAATTTTTCTGAAATAAATTTTTCCGCAAAGGAAATTTCTTCCCCACTTAAATGGATCATTACATTCTTTTTTTCATCTTCTGTCAGATCACAATTGATCTGCCTTCCCACATCAAGATTTCTTTCCACCTGATGCAGTTTTTTCTGATCCCATTTGAAGTCAGACTTTACGTTGAGCAGATACTCAAGATCGTTGTTTTTTTCATCAATGCTTTTGACTCCAACTCTGATCTTTGCTCCCGAAAAATAATTAATAAAATGTGAAGTGCGTGATAATGAAACCGTTGACGGAACAATCCCGATCTGGTAGTCATGATTTTTCAGCTCCTTATAAAAGTCAATGAGATTTTTCAGCGGCGCTTTTTTATAAGTAATGACTTTATCAATGTATGGATTGATATCACTGTAAAGAATTTCATAATTGATAGGTGAAGCGACAAGTGTGATGTGGGCTTTCGGAAATTTTTTCCTTATCGCCGCAAACAAAGGCACGGAACACAGCATATCACCAAGCTGGTTGTGCTGCCTTACAATTAAAATATTCTTTACATTATCCTGATTCAGATCTGATATTTTAAAAGGAGATTGTGATCTGTCAAAAATTTTGAAAAGAAATTTGATCATAACCTGAGGTTAATTTATTTCTTCAAACTTTGCGTCAACGATATCATTGTCCTGATCTTTCTTCGGATCTTTGTTAGTCGAAGTGTTTTGATTGGATTTATTTTGCGGTGGTTTAATGCTTCTGTATTTCTTCAGTAAATTTCTTACAACTGTAAGAAGAATGAATACAGCGGCTAATATTATAATTACTCTTATCATAAGTTACTTTTGCATAAGTTACTTTGCTATCTTTTCAGATACAGGGTTGTAATATTCGATTGCGGAATGTTCCGGCTTAAGTATTTCTGAAATCAGATTCTCAAAATCCTTTTCGCTATTGACAAAATCTATATCGGCAGAGTTTACTATCATTACTTTGGTAGCTTTATACCTGAAGAAAAAATAATTGTAACCTTCGTTGAGATCCTTTATATAATCTTCCTTCATTTCCTTTTCAATGTCCCTGTCACGGTGCCTTATATTCTGCATAAGTCGTTGAACTGTTGACTGCAGGTAAATGATCAGGTCGGGAACAACGATTGACCTTTCGATCAGTGAAACTATCTTCTCATAAAGCTTAAGCTCGTCATCCTGAAGATTAAGATAAGCGAAGATCTTATCCTTCTCAAAAATATAATCCGAAACATAATACTCATGGAACAGATCAATCTGCTTGATCTCCTGAAGCTGCTTATACCTGCTCATCAAAAAATACATCTGCGTATGAAATGCGTAGCTGACGGGATCATTATAAAATTTTTCCAGAAAAGGATTGTCCTCAAAATTTTCAAGTATGAGCTTTGCATTGAGCCTGTCCGAAAGTTTTTTTGCAAGTGTGGTCTTGCCTACACCAATGACACCTTCGATCGCAATATATTTTATTTTTTTATCCTCAGTCACTTATGCCGGATTTAAAATTCAGGTTTTTATAGTTTTGTACTTAATAACACTAAGCTCGTCTTCTGTCTCGCGCAACAGTTGTGAAATTGTTTTTTTAAGGACAGGATGAATATATTCCGCATTAAGTTCGGACATAGGTATCAATACAAATTTTCTGTTCTCGATCTGCGGATGCGGTACTTTCATAAATTGATTTTCAATAATTTCATCACCATAAAATAAGAGGTCAATATCAATTTCCCTCTGACCCCACTTTTCATTTTCAGTTCTGCCTGCATTCTTCTCAATTTTTTTTAATTCCTTAAGCAAAGATTCCGCGTCAAGGCTTGTTTCAATTTCAGCCGCGCTGTTAAGGTAATCATCCTGCTTAATGTTACCCCATGGTTCTGTTTCGTATACCCGGGAAGCTCTAATTACTTTTGTTCCTTCAATTTTTTCTATTTCTTTTAAAGCATTCTCAATGTATCCAATACGTTCGCCAATATTTGATCCAAGCCCGAGATATGCTTTTGTCATAATTCTATCTTTTTAATTCAGTCTGAATTTCCACTGAATCGATTATCCCGAGAGGAGCATTGAGCTTGCGGATATTCACCTTTACAGAATTAACCGGCGGAAAGTTTTCAATTATACCTTTACAGACATTTTGATTTACAGACTCGATCAGATCATATTTTTTTCCTGTGAATATTTTTTTAACAAGATTATAGACAGCAAGATAATCAACTGTTTTACTAAGATCATCAGAGTCTTTTAATTCATCAAGACTGCAGTTCATTTCAATATCGACTTCAAATTCATTGCCGTGTTCTTTTTCGTAATCGAGCACACCATGGTAAGCATAGAACTTCGCGTTATTGATTTTAATCAGAGCCAAATTTAATTCTTTTTAGATTTTTTTGCGGAAGATTTTTTCTTTTTAGAGACCGAGGGCTTAGTTTTTTTAGTAATCTTTTTTGCGACAGATTTCTTTTTTGTTTTTTTCTTCGAAGCTTTAGCAGTTTTCTTAGCCGCTGCTTTAGCTTTCAATTTTGCCAGTGCTTTCTGAACCGTTCTTCCCATGTCAGCCGGTGAATCAACAACCATGATACCGCATCTTTTCATCACTTTGATCTTTTCATCAGCTGTTCCTTTTCCTCCGGAGATAATAGCGCCGGCATGTCCCATTCTTCTTCCGGGTGGAGCTGTCTTTCCGGCTATGAAACCAATCACAGGCTTCTTTACATTCTTCTTAATATATTCAGCCGCTTCTTCCTCAGCGGTACCGCCAATCTCACCAATCATCACTATCGCATCTGTGCCCTTATCTTCATTGAATAGTTTTACCGCGTCGATAAATCTTGTGCCTATGACAGGATCACCTCCGATACCGATGCATGTAGATTGTCCGATACCAAGATTTGTCAATTGTCCTACGGCTTCATAGGTAAGCGTGCCGCTTCTTGAGATTACGCCAACTCTTCCTTTCTTATGTATGAAACCGGGCATGATACCGATCTTACATTCATCAGGAGTAATTATTCCCGGACAATTCGGACCAATAAATCTTACCGAATGAGTATCTGTATTTTTGTTCTTTACATATTCATAAACTCTTGTCATGTCTTTTGTCGGGATTCCTTCTGTGATACAAACGATAACATTGATACCGGCGTCTGCGGCTTCCATGATCGCGTCCGCAGCAAAAGCTGCCGGGACAAATATAACCGAGGCGCCGGCTCCTGTAGCTTTCACTGCTTCACTTACCGAATTAAAGACCGGAACTGTGTTCATAAACTTACTTCCTCCTTTACCCGGAGTAACACCCGCTACAACTTTGGTACCGTATTCGATCATCTGCCCTGCGTGAAAAGTACCTTCCGAACCTGTTATTCCCTGTACTACAACTTTTGTTTTCTTGTCAATTAAAATACTCAATTTGGATTAGTTATAATTTGTAAGATGGTCTGAATATCAGATCTATTTTTTTACTACGGTGTTATTTTTTATTTTCCATTTCCCTTTGCCGTCGGCAACAAGATTATATTTAACGGTCATTTCAATATCCTCAGTCTTGTCATTCTTTTTATCGGTCTTCTTAATTTTTACTTCAACAACAGCTTCATTTCCTTTCTGTGAAATGACCTTTGGCTCTTCGAGAACTGTTATCTTCGTGGTATTTTTATAATTAGCTTTAAATCTGTCCGAGCTTGCTGACTGCCAAAGCTCGCTGGCTTTTTTCATATTTTGATCAAAGTTGCCGCCTGAAGTAGTTCCTCTCTGGAGCAATTCAATATAGTCGGTGATAGCTGACTTTGGATTATCAAGCCTTTTATTTAATTCCTTCTCTTTCTGTACAAATTTTTTCTTGTCTGCAATTTTGTTAGTAACCTTTGAGGTGTCAGTTTTTGCATTCAGTGAATCAATTGACATCGTATTAAGCGAATCGGTGCGCAACGCGGATGAGTCTGTGAAACCGTTCTGTAAATTTTTCAGGCGCTCAAATTCTTCGCGTTCAAGTCTTTCCTTTTCCTTATTTATGATTGAATCCTGATTGGGAGGGACAAATGTCTGCGGCTCTTCCTTTTTTCCGCAGGACTGGAGTACAAAAACTAAAGCAATTAGTAATATCGTTTTGTAAAAAAACTTTTCGCTTGTGGGCATGTTATCTTTTAAATCAAAATAATTTTTTACATTCTCATATTCAATTTAGAAATACAAGAAGTTAAAGCTTTATGCAACTTTAGTCATTCCCGATCTTTCTGTCATTCCCGCGAAAGCGGGAATCCAGGAATTCACAAGTTCAGATCAGATTTTATTTCAATGTTCACTATTATTACTCTCGATAAATTCAAATTGTCGTGTCATTGGAACTTCTGGATAACCCAGAGGGCACCCCCCACTTTCGAGACTATCTCAAAAATTAAATAACAACACAGAAACGCAGAGGCACGGAGAGAAAGTGAATTGAAAATCAAGTTCTCTGTGTCTCTGCGCCTCTGTGTTGAAAGAATTTTGATAGTTTTGAGACAGCTTGGCAAGGGTTTCGCAGGAGCCCAAGGAATTCACAAGTCAGATCAGATTTTATTTCAATACTTATTGGAATACTTTAAGTTTGGGATAAATTATTTCAAAAGAATCATTTTCTTAGTGTCATTAAAATTATCTGTTTTCAAACTATAAAAGTAAATTCCATTAGAAAGTCCGTTTGCATTGAATAAATACTGATATGTTCCTGCGCTTTTTCTTTCACTTACTAAGGTTTGAATTTCCCGTCCAAGTTGATCATAAATTATTAAAGAAACATTTGTTGATTTCTTCAAAGAAAATTTTATAATAGTAGCTGGATTAAAAGGGTTCGGATAATTTTGATCCAAAGTATAGTCCTGTGGAACAACATTTGAAATTTGTGTACATCCAATAGAATAGAACCATAAGTTACCCCGTCAATTACTGCCCCTACTAACGACTTTTCGTAAGCACCACCGCCTAAAGGGCTGCCATGTCCACTGTAAAAATAAAAATAACCAAATTTTTCTAAGTAGACGTATGTTATTTTACCTTCAATGGGACCGCCAATAGTATCTCTTCTTACTACATAAAGTAAAGTATCATTTGTCCCGAAAATGTTGGTAAGAGATTGTTTATCTATCAAAGTGCTTCTGAAATAAGTCCCTATTGGACAATCATTCCATTGATACCCAACAGGAGATTCAAAATCCACTAAAAGTATGTTTCCCATGCTATCCGGACATCCTGTTACATAGCCGTACAATTTTAGAGAGGTAGTATCAAATGCAAAGTAGTCGGAATATATAGTCATCGGAGGTTCATTATAAACATCCATCTTTTGATATAACAAACCATTTCTTATCTCCTCAGAGACTATTTTTGCACTATACCGTGAGGTATATGTCGCATCAGACCAAATCCATTCATAATAGCTGCCAAGCTTAAATGGTCTGATGAAATCGTTTTGCGCAGCTCCTAATGAGGCAATAAATAAAAATATTAATAATAAAATTTGTTTGTTCATATTATTTTAGTAACAGCATTTTTTTTATTTGAATATAATTACCAATTACGATTTTGTAGTAATAAATTCCACTTGAAAAATTTGATCCGTCAAATGTAGCAAAGTATTTTCCTTTATCTTTATATCCATTAAACAAAACAGCAACTTCCCTGCCTAAATTATCATAAACATTTAAAGTAACAAAGGTATGATTTGCCACATTAAATTCTATCCCAGTGGACGGATGTATCATATCTAACTATCTAATCGACATTTTCATCATATCTACATTTTAATACTTACTAAAAATAATTACTTTAATAAAACAAAAAGACTTTTTGCAGAAATTTTTTTTCATTCTGAGCTTTACTCTTCTCTTTTTCAAGACCGGATTTACGCAAGTGGAAATGGCTGAAATTACAAATCCAGTTTACGATTACCTAAAGAGAATGCAGCTCATGAAGATCGTACCGGAATATAATTCAGCCGACATTCCTCTTCCCCGCAATACAATTGCGGGCTACCTCACATTGATACGACAAAAATCCATTTCCCTTACTTCTACCGACAAAAAGATCCTTACCGATCTTGAAACTGAATTCGAATATGAACTCACAGGCAGCATTAAAAACAATCCCGGGCTGTTCGCAAAAAACGGCTTCCGGAATATTTTTGATAACAATAAGATCACTCACCTTTATTCTTATGAAGATTCAGGGAGAACTTTCTTCGCTGATCTTACCGGCTACCTTTCACAGCGCGGTTCATCCGGAGATTCACTCGGAGGCCGTTCACTACTAATCGCTAACTTAGGCTTAAAAGCACGCGGCACATTCTTCGACAATGTGGGATACTATTTTAAGATCTCTAACGGACAGGTTGCTAGTGGAAATGATTCGGATATAATTTTCGGATCGGCAACAGATATAATTCTTCAAACTGATAAGGATCTTGTGACGAAAAGAAATTTTAATTACTTCGAAGGCTACGTAAGATATCAGACTAAAGCCAACTGGCTCGCTCTTACATTCGGAAGAACGCCGCTTAACTTTGGTTTTGGTTACATTGACAAATTATTCTTGTCAAACAATACGATCCCGTTTGATTTCGGAAAGCTTGACATAAGATACAAAGCTCTTCAGTATACTTTTGCGTACGGCAGCCTTAATGGCGACAGTATTTTCAAACCTCTGTCATCAAAAAATATTGCCACGCATAATATCAATATCAATTTCTCGGAATCATTCAAACTCGGACTCTGGGAATCTGTGATCATAAGTGAGCAGCCATTCAGCTTTACTTATCTGAATCCGCTAAGCTTCCTTACTTCCGCCGATCTCAGCATCGGAAAAGAGCAGACGACTGAAAACAATTCTTTGATCGGAATTGATATGGAAGTGATACCGTTTAGAAATTTTTCTTTTCAGACTTCATTACTTATAGATGATCTGACATTCGGAACACTTGGAAAAGATGACTCGCTAAATGAAAATAAATTCGGATGGCAGTTCGGTGCATTATGGACGAACTCATTTAATATGAGTTTTGCACTGGAGTTTACTCATCTTGATCCGTTCGTTTATTCACACCGTTCGAACAAGAGCACTTACACAAACCATTCATTGAGTCTCGGACACGCGCTTCCTCCAAATTCAGACGAGATAGCTGCTAAGATAAATTTTGATCTGACCAATCGATTAAAATTTTCTTTACTCTTTCAGCATCAGAGATCCGGTGAAGGCGTTGTCATTGATTCCACGGGAAAGCTGATCGCAAATTACGGAGGCAATATTAACTTCGGGCTTGGCGATGCATATCTCAGAACAAACAATTTTCTTGACGGTACCCGCGTCAACCGTGACATACTTACTTTGAATCTTTACTGGCAACCGATCCGGAAGCTGTACATTGAAGGAAAATATCAATACCGGATTCAGAAGATCGTTTCGGATAATGTTAGTTTTAAGGATTCATTTTATTTTGCGAACTTAAAGATAGATTTGTAATCTAAGAGCTGATGAGTTTATATTACAGTTGTGTAAATAATCAATGAATGTGAACTGATGCTTAAAAAAATAAAGTCGTATTTATTGTTTAATGCCAATCAGAACAATGAAGATTCAATTTCAAACAAATCAAGAAAAAAGCGGAATGAATTTTTTCTTGAATATTGCAGCGGCTTTACAAAGCCCATTCGCATACTTGATCTTGGCGGCAGCGATTATCATTGGAGAAATCTGAAATTGAATAACAACAGGGATTTTCATATAACGATCATCAATACGGAAATTCAGGACACAAAAAATTTTATTAATCTGAGCTTTATCAAAAAAGATGTACGGGATCTCAGCATGTTCGATGATAAGGAATACGAGATAGTTTATTCGAACAGTCTCATAGAGCATCTGAATAAATACGAAGAGCAGAAAAAGCTGGCAGAAGAAATAAGAAGGATCGGCAGTCATTATTTCATTCAGACACCCAATTACAATTTTCCAATTGAGCCACATTTCCTGTTTCCATTCTTTCAGTTCCTTTCAACAGAGACTAAAGCTTCATTAATAAAAAAATATGATCTCGGCTGGTATCAAAGGCAGAATGACCCTGTAAAGGCGGGTGAACTTGCCCGATCAATACGGTTATTAAAAAAAGATGAGTTAAAAAAATTATTCCCTGAAGCAAAGATCTATGAAGAAAAATATTTATTTTTGAATAAATCATTTATTGCATATAACTGACGATGGAGTTTTTTAAGATAGGATTCTTAACTGTAAAGCTGATCGATATCATCGATATCATTATCGTGACTTATGTTTTTTATAAGCTTTATACGATAATGAAAGGGACTATAGCCTCGCAGATATTCTTCGCGCTTGTGCTTATCATAGGATTCTCATTCCTTGCACAGCTTCTCAATATGCAGGCGACAGGATGGCTGCTCAGCCGCATCACCGATATCTGGGTGATTGCATTCATAATTTTATTCCAGCCGGAGATCAGAAGGCTGCTTCTCTTCATAGGAAAGACAAAGGTCGCAAGGATTTTTACAAAGGTAAATGTAGACGAGATTGTAAATGAGATAGCTGATGCCTGCTTTGAATTAAAGAACCGGGGCTGGGGCGCGCTGATGGTAATTGAAAGAACGACAGGGCTCAAGAACGTTATCGATACAGGAGAAATAATTCAGTCAAGGATCAAGATGGAAATCCTGATCTCGCTGTTCAATCCGAAAGCACCTTTGCATGACGGTGCTGTTATTTTTAAGAATGACAGGATAGAAGCTGCAAGATGTCTGCTTCCATTATCAGAGCCGGAAAAGATCAGAAATAAAAATCTCGGCACAAGACACAGGGCAGGGATTGGTATCACAGAAATTTCCGACGCTGTCGCAATAATTGTTTCAGAGGAAAGAAGGATAATTTCAGTTGCTGAGAATGGCGAGCTTACATTTTATGATAACATTAACGATCTGAAGGACCGCCTTATTCAATGTATGGGCAAAACTTCGGTTGCCAGTTCGGTAAAAAATATTTTTGAAGAAAGTGACGGAGACTATGACAGCAATACAAAAGACAGCAAGAAGAAAGAAAAAGAATAATGGATCTTAATTCACTCCATAGAAAAGAGCTTGTTGAGAAGCTTCAGAAAGCAGGTATCAAGGATACTGAAGTGTTAAAAGCGATTGGAAGAGTGAAGCGCGAATTATTCGTTAAGGAAGAATTTAAGAAATACTCTTATGATAATATCGCCCTGCCTTTAAATTCAAATCAAACAATCTCGCAGCCATATACCGTTGCTTACATGACCGAGCTACTTGAGATCAAAGCAGGTGAAAAAATACTTGAGATCGGAACAGGTTCAGGCTACCAGGCAGCTATTCTTAAGGAGCTTGGAGCTGATGTTTATTCTGTTGAGCGTATAGCAGAATTACATTTGTCCGCAAAGGAAAAGCTCCACTCACTGGGCTACAATGTCTTTTTAAAAAATGATGACGGTACAAAAGGCTGGATCGAACACTCACCGTTCGAAAAAATTATTGTAACAGCGGGAAGCCCGAAAATTCCGAAGCAACTGCTTGATCAACTTTCTGTTGGTGGAAGGATGGTCATACCGGTCGGTGATGAGAGTTCACAAAAACTGATGTTGATCAAGAGAGTTAAAAGTGATGAAAAGAATTCTAAAGTACCGAAGTATAGGTTTAAGACTTTTGAAGATTTTAAGTTTGTGCCTTTGATCGGTGAAGAAGGATGGGTTTACAAAGTTAAAAGTTAAAAAGTTTGTAAAGTTAAAAGTTATCCGATTCTCTTGTCATTCCCGCAATCTTTTGAGCGGGAATCTCTCTGGGTCATCTCTCTGGGGTCATCCCTGAATCGCAAAAGTTGAAAGTTAAAAGTTGAAAGTTGAAAGTTGAAAGTTGAAAGTTATTACAATTATTACAATTGAAAAAGGATTCCTTTTTAACCATTGACACCGCATCCTCATTCGAGTTAAAGATCAATAAATCAAAATTCATCTCGCTGGCAATTCCAATAAATGAAAGCTCTGAAGTCCAGAGCAGTCTGTCCTCCGTGAAAAAAGAATACTATGACGCTGCTCACCGACCTTATGCTTACCGCACAGGCATTGACCAGAATAATTATAAATATTCCGATGACGGTGAACCATCCGGTAGTGCAGGCAAGCCGATCCTTGACGCCATCGATAAATATGATCTGACAAATTTAATAATTATTGTTAACCGTTACTTCGGCGGAATAAAGCTTGGAGTCGGAGGGTTAAGAAGAGCTTTTTTTGAAGCGGCTGATATGACATTAAGTAGTGCGATCATAATAGAAAAATTAATTACTGACAGGGTAAGTCTGGAATTTGATTACACGTTCATGAATCAGATAATGAAGTTAATTGAATCGGAAAAAATAAAATTAACGGAGAACGTTTCAGAGGAAAAATGTAAACTAATATTGGAAGTAAGATTATCAAAAATCGAAAAGCTTAAAAGAGTTTTGATCAGTCTTACGAACGGAAGCATCCTTATAAATTAAGTTCTACCTTTTAAACGGCTCCTCTCTGTCAGCAAAATCAGGTCGGTAATAATTTTCAGAATCAAACTCTTGAAGAAAGCCATTTTCAAGATTTAGTTCTTCCATATAATCCAAAACTTTTTCATATTCCCTTTCACGAATGTTCCTCGAAAGAAGATCAATCTTAAGTGCCTGATGTACAGGATAATATTGCGACATAATTGATAGATTGATCTTGTTATCAATTGAAGCGATGAATTTCAAAGTATCAAGGCTTCCTGCAAGATCATTTGGAAGTATGAGATGCCTGACAAGCAGTCCTCTTTTAAGAAGACCATCCTCGATCACAAGATCACTTCCGGTCTGACGGTACATTTCAAGTAATGCTTCCCTTGAATGACGCACATAGTTTTTTATTTTTGAATATTTATATCCGTATTCATCATCTGAATATTTTATGTCGGGAAGATAAATATCAATAATTCCATCAAGCAGCTTAATCACTTCAACTGAATCATAGGAGTTGGTATTATAAACAAGCGGAAGATTCAGACCTTGCCCGGTTGCAATCTCAAGAGCGCTGACGATCTGAGGTACAAAGTGTGTTGGTGAAACAAAGCCGATGGCATTCACTTTTTTATCCTGAAGTTCGAGCATAATTTCCGAAAGACGTTCAACTGAAACTTCGTTCTTAATTTCCGTTTTATGATTCTGTGAGATCTCATAATTCTGACAATAGACACACCTCAGATTACAATTACCGAAAAAAATATTTCCGACACCGTTATCATTGCCCTCATCTTTGCTTCCTGCAAGCAACGGCTCTTCACCGTAGTGGACGCAGTAAGAGGAAACTACAGGCTTGTAGCCGGAATAGCAAGCGGCGATTTTATTTTCGAGACGGTTCACTTTGCAATCTTTGGGACAGATGTCACAATCGGCAAGCATTGCGGTCAGGGCTTTAGCCCTTTGGGATAGCAATCCGGTCTGCAGTAATTTTAGGTAAGAAGGTATAAAATTCAAATTAAATTGTATTGACCAATTTACTAAATTAAATTTTCTGTAAAAATGAAGTGTGTAATTGCTAAAAACAAAATGTTACGGGTATTGACGTTTCACGTTTGACGTTTGACATTTGACGTTTGACGTTTGACGTTGCAGATAGATTTTGCATATTTTTTTTAAAAAATGCTTTATGTTAATGCAGAACTAATAATTAGAGTGTATGTCTGCAGAAGTTTCAGTCAGGAACAAATTAACCGGAGATGAAAAATTTTATTCAACTTTCAAAGAAGCCATCGCAAATGCTCAAACCGGCGACACCATTACAATTCATAAAGATACCGGTGAAGAGTTGCACATTAACAAAACTGTAAATGTAACATTTGTTCCCGGATTAATTATAAAAAGAAAGAAAGAGCAAATGTTTATTATTGTAACAGCAGATGAATGTTCAATCTCAAGTTTCACTTTAGTTAACGAAGATTGAAAACAATTGACAGGCGGAGTACATTTTCTTATATATTTGTATGATCACATAACCTTTACAAAATTAACAATTATTAAAAAATGGCTGACCCTAAAGTTTCTTTAAGAGATACTGCAACAGGTTTAGCGGTATTTTATACATCATACGCTGATGCCAAGGCGGCAGCTGTAATTGCAGGTCCGGATAACGTGATCAGTATATATGCAAATCTAAATGAAGTAATACATTATTAGACGGTGTTGATATTTATATTGATCCGGGAACAATTATTAATGTTACAGGTAATACCCCAACCATAACCGATGGAGGTGATCCGTGTACGTGTAATATCACAGGCGGCGGTATCATTCAGAATTCTTATTCCGGCGGAACAAAACAGAAATGCATAGACATTTCAGACAGCGGTTCAATAGTGAACATTCAATGTCATGCAGTTATCGGGGATGGTGAAAACTCCTCAACAATCGAAGGGGCTACAGTTGATGTTTCAGCCGCTGCACGATTTAGTCTGATCTGCAATAAAGTTGTAAGTAAATATGATACAGCAATCAAAATCTCCTCCTGTGATGATATTTTTCTTCGAATAACAAATGTTGAATCAGGAAGTCAGAATTATATAAATGCAGGTGCACCCGTGATGTTGTTGGAGGGGAGCGGATCAATGTATATTAATCAATTGTCATGTACAGGATATGGTTCGTGCCTGGTTCATAAGGATGGAATTATTGGTGCGACCATAACAGGAATTTATACCTATACTGTATCTGATCCTGATCCGTCTGAACCGACTGTGTTATTGGATGGTGGTACCGAAGATCAGGAACTAGTCTTATATTTTGGAGAATTGAAAAACTTTAATTCAAATTCCGGCGTGGCAGTAAGAATAACCGAGGGTAAAGCTTCAATAATTGGCAGAAGCATATTCTGCACAAGCGGAAAATCTCTTGATCTTACAGGTGAGATAGTATCAGCTTACTTTGAATGCGATGAAATAATAAGTTTGACAGAAGGAATAAATATTGAAAATTCAGATCAACCCATCGTTATCCAAGCAAACTATATTGAAGGTAGTGATGGGAATGATGCAGTTGTAAAATGTAATGATCTTTGTAATCTTGTGCTTAGAAATGCGAAGATCAAAAATACAACTGAGTCGACTTCTATTGGGATTTATATAACGGACCATAATGGAGATCAATTAAATGAATTGGAAAATTTGATAATTGTGACAGGGACAGTTGAAGATCAGGACTATAGCATATTCAGAGATGGGAGCAATAATATTGATATAAAGAATTTACTCTTATTTGTAAAACAACCAATTTCCAATAATATCACATTATTAATCGGTGACGAAAACAATTTTAAATATATTGTTGATCCAGTTATTTTCTAAACAAATATGGAAATTATGAAAAAAACACTTTTGGCAATAATATTTTTAAT
>Ga0163153_10002179_pt1 | contig 29253 bp, 19 predicted proteins | sample OliLakLV19MP6IB1_FD_148629 | JGI IMG/M metagenome (GOLD analysis project Ga0163153, IMG submission 148629) | Freshwater microbial mat bacterial communities from Lake Vanda, McMurdo Dry Valleys, Antarctica - Oligotrophic Lake LV.19.MP6.IB-1 | ecosystem: Environmental > Aquatic > Freshwater >...
GCATCGGGTTCCGCGTGGTTCTGGCCCCAGGTCAGTAAGAGCTAGAACAGAACGGTAAAGCGGAGCTGCCCGGAGCAGGCTGGCGAAGCGAGGGACGAGCGAGGCCTGCCTGCGGAGAGGCAGCGGAGCGTCGGAATGAAATCGAATCTTAGGAAAATGAAAAACCAAGCCCGCGCAGCGGTCGCGAATTTTTTTTGAAAACCGACTCGCCACTCCAGTGCTGACATGCAACTGAAACTGTTTGTGCTGCCCATCAAGAACCTCGGCGCCGCCGAGCAGGAGATGAACGCCTTCCTGCGCGGCCACCGGAGACCGGAGACTTTTCTTTAACCGCAGAGAACGCAGAGAGCACAAAGAACGGGGATTTTCGATGACGACTCGCCAGCGTGTCATCACCGGGCCAGGCACGCGCGAGGGCCTTATCTTGAGAGGGAAATCTCCGGCTTTTCCTCTTTGCGCTCTCTGCGTTCTCTGCGGTTAAATCCCACCATGAAAGACATCAAAGCATTGTGCGACCAGGTGCGGCAGACGGCTTACGACATCCATGTGTATCATGCGCACGGGCACCTGGAGAAGGTGTACGAGAACGCGCTGGCGCACCGGCTCCTCAAGGCGGGGCTGGACGTGAAGCAACAGCATCCCATCAAGGTTTATGACGAGGATGGCACGCTCCTCGGCGATTACTTGGCCGACCTGCTGGTGGAGGGCGCATTGGTTGTAGAATTGAAGACGGCGAAAGCCCTGGCCAACGAGCATGAGGCGCAAATCCTAGGCTACCTCAAATCCGCCCGTCTGGAGCACGGCCTGCTCATTAACTTCGGCTCGTACAAGTTTGAAATCCGCAAGTTCGCCTGGACGGAGAATCAACCGCAGAGAACGCAAGGGACACAAAACTTCATGGCCTGTCTTCTCTCTGCGCTCTCTGTGTTCTTTGCGGTTAAATGAATGGGACCGCGTGATCCGCGGGGGCAGTTGGAACAACAACGCGATCAACTGCCGGTCGGCGAACCGCAACAACAACAACCCGGACAACAGGAACAACAACATTGGGTTCCGCGTGGTTCTGGCCCCAGCTCTGCCTGAGAGTCGGAGGACGCTCAGGCTGACCCGGCTGCCATCCTGTCCGCGAGGCTTCGGGCGTCGCGGCAAAGAGCAGTGAACGAAGGCCCGGTGCGAGTAGCGGAACGGAGTTCCGCGAAAGCTCCGGGCCTTTCACCACCGGCGCGGTGTCCACTCGAAGCGGTCAAGCCGAACAACGTTTTCGAACAACACAGAAACGACCGGGGACGAGATGGGAGTTCAAGGTTCAAAGTTCCAAGTCGCTGGTCATGGGGAATCCGGATTTTGATTTGGATGTGTCCCGTAGCAGCCGACGTGAGGAGGCTCCATCTGGAAAAGCGGAAAGCGGAACAAATCAGAGCCTTCTTACGTCGGCTACTACGAAGGGGTTGAGCCGGTCGTATCGGGGGATTCGGTTCGCGGCGCAGAACATGCCGGTTTTCAAAAATCTCCGCGCCCGGTTCCGACTTGAGCTTCGACTTCCCCGTTCCATAGCTCGCCGCCATGGTGGGTTGGCTGGCGAACATCAGGACAGCCAGCCAGCACAGGCTGTTTCCGCCAGCCCCCCGCGCGGTCTTCAGCAATGTGGTCACACGGTCTGATACGAGTTTAGTTCTCATGGTTTCCACCGGAACATATTTACCTTTTGCGCGCCGTCGTCTTCGGCAAAGAGGATGTATTCGCCATCCTTGCGCTTGATCGCGTTGATGGCGTTGTTGAAGTCGAACCAGCCGCCGTAGCCCGCGACTTCGGGGCCGGGCAGGAAGCGCTGCGCCATCTCGCCGGTGAGCGGATCGATGGCCCAGATGGAAATCTTCTTCACGCCGCGTTCGCTCAGGCCGCCGATGAAGAGGTAGCCGCCCTTGGCATCACCCGCGTAGCTGGCGCAGAAAAAGTTGTTGGCTTCGTTGCCCAAGCCTTCTGTGCCCGTCTCGTAAGGGAGATCGCGTTGCCAAAGGCGCTTGCCCAATCCCTTGCTGGCCCGCACCTCGGCAAAACCGATCAGCACCGCGCCCACGCTGCCACCGTGGTCACTGCCGGCCTTGCGACGTTCGGTGGTGAACCCACCCACGAACAATCGATCAAGCACAGCGTCGTAAATCACATGACTTGCTTCGGTGAGCGGCTCTGGCGCCGGGTAAGTCTCGGTCGGTGACGGCGTGTAGATCGGAACGCCATGTGCGTTCAAACCCTGATTGCGCCAGCAGCGGATTTCCTTGCCACCACTACTCCAGATATCGCCGTTCGCATCCACGGTCCAGCACACGCCAAACGGGAGCTTCGGGCCGAGTTCGTTGGTGTCGGCCCGGCCATCGCCGTTTTGGTCGATCCACAGGCCGTTGTTGCTGACCTTGCCACACGGGATGGCGATCTCGCTGCCTGCGTTGAAGCGATAGATAATCTCCCCGTTGCGCGGCCAGTCGTGCAGGAACAAAATGCGCTGGCCGCCAATGCGCCGCACCGCGGTGGCATTGACCGCGCCACCGTGGTTCGCGTTGCGGTTGTCTTCTGGATACGTGAATGGGTCAAAAGTCAGCGCGCTGAACATGGCTTCCTGGCCAGGACCTTTGCTGAAATCCATCGTGTAGCGATGCGTCTGGGTGAAGACGTCAACGCCGTCGGTGCCGGGATCGCCATCGGCGGCTTCCTGAAATTCCAACCCCTGACGTTCCCACAACACCTTCGTGCCGGTGGGATCATACTTACGCAGCAACGTGCCGCCGTTCCAGCCGATGCGCGGCACCATCGCGAGATACAGGCAACCTGTTTCATCAAAGGTGATGGCGCGGGGAAAATAGAGATGCTTGGCATCGACGCGGCCGGGGATTTTGTTTTTGAAAACCCCGCCGAGTTCGCCGAAGCGACCGGCCGGCTTGCCCTGCGCATCGAAGATCCACACGCATTGATTCGGCCCGGCATCGCAGACATAGAGGTGACCGGTCAGCGGATGGATGGCCATGTGGCCCGGCTCCACGACGCTATCGAGCGTGAGGGTGCGTTCCGTCACCTGCTTCCCGTCCACCGTGAAATAATGGATCTTCCCTGGATGCTCGCGGTCCGGTGGTTTGCCGTCGGGCCGCGATTCGAGGGAACTTCCGTGCATGCCAGGCTTGCCATCCGCCGCCGGAATCTGCGGCATTTCGGGCGCAGTGCCGGGACGTTGCACGACCCAGAGTCCGCCTTTTCCATCGAGCGTGATCCGACTCGGGCGCGGCGAACGGAAGCTCGCGACTTCCGCGAGGCTGGACGCATCCAGAACGATCACGCGCTCGTCGTAGGCTTCCGCCACATAGACCTTGCCGCCGCCCGCCGCGAGACCGGTGATGTGTTTGAGTTTGCCCGAGAGTCCGGGCACCTGGTTCTTGGCGGAGCTGGGGGCGGCAACCGTGTTGGTCGCATCAAGCCGCTCCAGCATCGTCGTGCCGTTCCAATTGCCGCCCGAAGCCTCAAAGATGAATTTACCATCCGCCGCGACCGTGCTGCTGCCACCGTTCTTGAGTTGATACATCCACAACAGATTCCCATCGAGATCATAGACCGACGAATCAAGCGCTTCGTTCTGCCCGGTCACACGCAACAGCGGCTTTGCTCCAGGTTGAATGCACATCGCGCCGATCTGCATCTGCACATGGCCCTGATAATACTGCGAAGCAAACGAGTTCCCCAGCCACGAGGTCACGTAAGGCAGCTTCACGGGCTGCTCGATGGTGAAGTTGTCCATCGTCGCCTCCTCCAGTTCGTCGCTGTCGTGCTGGCTGTTGACCACGCCGACCAGCAACTCTTCCGGCAGTCCCGGACTGAAGCGCGCCCCGCCGAAGTGCATCAGGTTCCATTCGGTGCCATCCGCCGAATAGTAACTCGCCATGCTGTCGCGATACCGGATGACGCGTACCCAGCACGGCAGCGGCTGGACGTGCGTGATGTCGCCGGGTTGCCACGCTGCGACGCCGTCTGTCTGGCGAATGGTCGCCGCCGGGCCATTGCCGAAGCGGACGCCGTTGAAAGCGTTCTTGAGGAAACGCGCCCCGAACTCCGTGCCCGTGCGCACCATCAATCCGGCTCCTACCGACTTCGCGGACGCTGCCGTGACGCGACAGGTCGCCACAAAGTCACCCTTCACCCGCGTGTAACTGAAGGTGCCGCGTTTTTCCGTCACCTCGCCGATGCTGCGAACCGTGAAACTCTTCGCCGCCGCATCATAGCGCACCGACCCCGCCTTGCGCACCGGACCGATGTCCGCCGCCGCCCAGCCCGCCGGCAGATCGACGGCCAACGCCGGCTTCGGCGCTGTATCCGCCGCGAACGCTGGAGGAATCGTGACGAGAAAACACAGGAGCAAACTGAAGCTCCTTGCACCACTCGCTCCAGAAGGTTGGCCAGAGCGAAAGAGCTGGACCACCAGTTGTGTGAGGCTGTTGGCTTTCATTTTCGCGAAGTGCCAATGTGGCTTCAGAGCGGTTTTGTTGTCATGAACGAACTCATTTGGTCGAGTTCCGGAAGGGCCTAAGATTTGAGTCATGCCTAATCAGACGCGCCATCGCCGCCGACCTCACATACCCGTACGGGTAGTAGTTGGCCGCGACGCCGGATTGGCATTCCGCCCCAACGATGCCAGTCTGCGCGCGTGACGAAATGGTCCATGCCGCTGGCGGTCGCGCTGCTTCTCAGCGGCGCGGGCCTGATCGTGGCGCAGACGTTCACCAACGTGGCCGACGTGCTGGCGCTGTCGCCGGAGCAGTTGGCCAAGGTGCCGCCGGTGCGGTTACGCGGGGTGGTAACCTATTTTAAAGGCGCGGGCAGCCCTGACCTCATCGTGCAGGATGCGGCGGCCGGCATCTTCATCGGCGGGAAGGCGGTGCAGGCCGCGCACGCCTGGCAGCCCGGCGATGTGGTGGAGGTAGAGGGAACGGCCATCGCCGAGAGCTTTGCCCCGCGCGTGCAGGCCCGCCGGGTTCGGCATGTGGGAACAGGTCCGCTGCCGTTGGCGGCGGCGGCGAGCTCGGACAACTTGCGCTCGGGGCAGTTCGACGGCCGCTATGTCGAGGTCCGCAGCGTGGTCCGCAGCGCGGTGCGCGATGACTCGCTTCAGCCGCCCCGGCTCATCCTGCGCGTCGCCACGGCGGCGGGGCAGTTCGATGCGTGGGTGCTGCATTTTTCCTCTCAAGATGCGGCCCGGCTGGTCGATGCGTCCGTCACGTTGCGCGGCGTGTGCCTCGCGTGGCCCAATCAGCGGCGTCAGCTCTTGAACGTGCGGCTGCTCGTGAACAGCGTGGACGATATTCAGGTGACGCGCGCTGCCCCGGCGGACCCTTTCACCGCACCGCTCGTCGCACCCGACACACTCATGCGCTATCGCCCGGAGGGACTGGACGCGCAGCGGGTCCGGCTCCGCGGGGTCGTAACATGGTGGCGCGCTGGCGAGGGACTGGTACTGCAGGACGGCACATCCGGCGTGCGGGTGAATGTGATCTCGCCGCCGCAATGGCAGCTCGGTGACGAAGTCGAAGCCGTCGGATTTCCCGGCCTCAACGGCTACACGGCGGGCCTGCAAGATGCGCTCGTGCGCGTGGTGGCGCAGCGCGGCGCGGTGGAGCCAGTGCCGCTCACGGCCCAGGAAATTCTCCAAAGCAAACCCCTCGCGGACTGTGACCAACGCCTGGTGCGCGTGACCGGCCGGCTCCGCGGCGTGCAGCGCGAGGGCGGTTTGACGCAACTGTTTCTCCGCAGTGGCGAAGTGGATTTCACCGCCGTCGCGCCGCGTGATGACGTCCGCGCGTGGGAAGAAAACCTCGAACCTGGCAGCGAACTCGCGCTCACCGGCGTCTGCGAACTGCGTCCCGGCGAAGAGCGCCGCTTCGGCGGACGGCCGCAAGCCTTCGCGCTCCTCCTGCGGGAGACGCGCGACGTGACGGTGCTGAAATCCGGCCCGTGGCTCAACGAACGACGCCTGCGCTGGCTGCTCGGCCTGGGAGGAGGCGCGTTGGCGCTGGCGCTGCTGTGGGGATTCCTCCTGCGCCGACGCGTGGAGAAACGCACCGCACAACTCGCCCGTGAAATTCGATCACGCCGGGACGCGGCCGCCGAGTTCGACGCCGTGCTCACCGAGCGTGGCCGTCTCGCCGCCGAGTTGCACGACACCGTGCAACAGAGCCTGACCGGGGCCGCGCTCCAACTCCACGCCGCCGGACTGGCGCTCACGCAAGCACCGCCCGAAGCCCGTCCGCACCTGGACACCGCGCGACAATTGCTCGACCACAGCCGCGACGAACTGCGCGCCGCCGTCTGGGATCTGCGGATGGACAGCGAAGCGTTGGCCGACCTGCCCGCCGCACTGCGGGACATCGCCGCCAGCACTCAGACGGGTGGCGGCAAACCCGTTGCGTTCACCCTCGAAGGTGAACCGCGCGCCGTGCCGCCCACGCTCGCGCACCACGCCTCTCGCATCACGCAGGAAGCCCTCACCAACTCACTTCGCCACAGCGACGCCGCCGCACTTTCCGTGACGATCACTTTCCTGCCCGCACAACTTCGCCTCAGCATTCACGACAATGGCCGGGGCTTCGACCCCGCCCGCGCCGCCGGACCCGGCACCGGTCACTTCGGCCTCGACGGCATGAAACGTCGCGCGGCCAAAGTCGGCGGCTCTCTCGCTCTCGAAAGCACCGCCGACGGCACCACCATTTCGCTCACCGCTCCACTGCCATGAAACCCGCCGCGCCCATCCGACTGTTGCTCGCCGACGACCATCTCGTCGTGCGCATGGGTCTGGCCGCTGTCCTAAAATTCGACCCGCGTTTCACCATCGTCGCCGAAGCCGCCGATGGCCACGCGGCGGTCGCCGCGCACCGCGAGCACCAGCCGGACATCACGCTCCTGGACGTGCGGATGCCGAAGCTGGACGGCATCGAAGCCGCGCGTCGCATCCGGGCCGAGTCGCCCGCCGCGCGCCTGCTGATGCTCACCACCTATGACGCGGAGGAAGACATTCGCCGCGCGCTGGACGCCGGAGCCAGCGGCTACCTGCTCAAAGATTCCAGTCAGGACGACCTCATCACCGCGCTGCTCGCCATCCATCGCGGCGAACCGTGGCTGCCCGCGAACATTGCGCGCCGCCTGCGCGAGCACACGCAGGAAGCCCCGCTTTCACCGCGCCAGCTCGAAGTGCTCGAACTCCTCGCCAAAGGTTTGACGAACAAGGAAATCGCCGGCGTGCTCGGCTTCACCACCGACGGCACGAAGGCGCACCTGCGCGCCATCTTCGCCAAGCTCGGCGTCGCTGACCGCACGGAAGCCGTCGTTAACGCCATCCAGCGCGGACTGGTGCGGGTGGAGTGAAGGCGCGTCCGCTGACAAGCCCTGTTCGCAGGCCGACCGGGTAACAGCTAATTTTGGCGCGCACTGCGGGATGGGTGCCAGCGAACGAAACCAGAGAAGTTCAGGGAACCTTGCCCACGCGATAGAATCGCGTTGGCGCTCTGAGCACGTCGAAGTCGATGAAATCCTTCGTGGTGGTATGTCCGCCTGGGTTGAAATTGGATTCGATTTCCGTCCAGCTCGCCTCGTTGGAGCTGCTCAAGTTGGAGCTGCCGAAGATGGTGTAGGTCGCCCCCGGCTCGGAACTGAAGATCAGGGTGCCGATGCCGTCGTTCGGATTGATGGAGAACTGGGTAATCAGAATTTGCGGCGGAGCCGCCACTGCGATCTGAACTCCGTTGACCCGCAGATCTCGAATGTCGGAGGCCAGGACTGTCAGTCTGCCCGCGCCGTCCGTCGTAAACAGGGCGGTGCCTGAGTTGCGGGGAACTGCCGAAACTAGACACGAAGTTCAAGGAGATCGTCGCCGATAGCACCGCTGCTTCACACGCCCATGATCTTCACCGGCGGATTCGTCTTCCATTTCCCCTTGGTGAAATCTGGGAAATCCATGGGACGGCTGCGGTCGGCGACGGACTTCTCGCTCAAGGCCGACATGGCGCTCCAGGTCGCGGCGTCATACACGTCGAAGTCCGGCGGCACGCCGGTCAGCAACGCTTGGATCAGGCGGAAGTCTTCGAGGTAGTCGCCGGTGATGGATGCACTGAGCTTGGTCTCCGCTTCGCCGATGGGGACGGGTTCGGTGGCGTGGCCCGATTTGCGCCAAGCCCGTTCCAAGGCCTGTTTCCAGAGGGGATGCTCATGCTCGGCGAGGAATTTCGCGCCCGGTTCCCAGTTCTGATCCTGGACTTTGCGTTCGAGAGAAACCTTGAATTCGGGGTGGCGGCGGACGATGCCCCGGGTGCCTTGCACGAGGTGCGCGCGGCCGTAAGGACGAGGGAGATCGGTGTCGTGCTTGAGGATGATGGTCAGCCCGTTCACGGTGCGAAGCAGCGTCGAGTTGATGTCGCCGTTGAGGTATTTCTTGAGACGCTTGGGATGGTCGGCGGGGAGATGTTCCTTGGCGTAGAGATCCATTCCGCGCGCGTTGGAACTCATGGAGACGAGGTAATCGAGCCGGTCGCCGTGGTTGATGTTCAGCCACCACGCGATCGGCCCCAGGCCGTGCTGCGGATACAGATTGCCATTTCGTCTGGCGAAATGCTCTCCCAGCCAAAGCCCGTCGCCGTAATCCCGGATCTTCAAGTAACGAGTATCGTGCTCGTAGGCGCCCTCGGCGTGGACCAGTTCGCCGAAGAGTCCCTTGCGAACCATGTTCAGGATGGCCATCTCCTCGCGCATGTAATTCACGTTCTCCATCATGCAGCAATACCGGCCGGTCTTCTCCGAGGTCTCCACGAGTTCCCAGCATTGCTCCAAAGTGATCGCGGCGGGAATCTCGGTGGCGGCGTGTTTCCCGCTACGCATCGCCGCGAGGCAGACCGGGACGTGCCACTCCCACGGCGTGGCGGTATAGACCAGATCCAGTTCCTCGGTCGCGCACAGGCGCTCGAAGTCGCGTTCACCCCGTGTGTATGCGGTCGGTTTCCGCTGACCCGCTTTCTCCGTCATCTGCTGCGCTCTGGTGCAAGCCGCCGGATCGATGTCGCACACGGCGCGCAGTTCCACGCCCGGCAGGCTCAGCAAGTTTGCGAGATGCTCCGATCCCTTGACGCCGACCCCGACGAAGCCCACCCGGACCACCGCCATCGGCTTGGCGCTCCACCACGCTGGTCCGCCGGCCACCGGGTTCTGCGCCATCAGGCCCGCCCCGCCCAGCGTCGCCGCAGCTCCGAAGCCGGCGCTGAGTTTCAGGAAGTCTCGTCTGGACTGAGAATAGATCGGTGTCGTGGTCATGGTTTGGAGTTGGTTGGTTTAGTCCCGCCGGCAAGGCGAAGGAATGGTTGGATAACGGGGATCTTCATGACAATCCCCGCGTCTGACCTCCTTTCATCCCACGTTATTCAGCCAACCACAACGCGGTTGCGTTGACCGGGTTCATGTTGCATATGCAACAAAAGATTGTCATAGGTCAGGCGCGTTTGAACGTGCGCAGTTGAGGGCTGGCGTCCCGGAGCACTTCCACCCGCCGCCGCCACGCCTGTTGCCCCAAATAATCGGACGACAGAATCCGGCCCGGCAGCAGGTCGTTCGTCACCGCGTCCAGCCACGTCTCGCGCGCCTCCCGGGCGCTCTCCAACGAATAGCCGATGCCCACGGCGCGGCCGGCGCGGCCATCCGGCAACGTCAGGCTCCAATGGGCGGGCGTTGTTTTCCGGTCCGCCGCGCCGAGGCAGCACGCCATCACCGAGCAAGGAGGAACGGGCGAGCACGGTGCCGCCCCCAGCCACACTTGAAAATATTCCGGCGCGTTCGTGCGCTGATATTCCGGCAGGACACGCTCCGTGAAGGCGAGGTTGATGCCCTCGACCAGTAATCCCGCTCGAATTTGTTTCATAATCTGAACGACCGGTCACGTTTCACGGCAGGCCCGGTGGTGGTTGCGCCCTATTGGGTGAGGCTGGTTCGCACGGGCAATCTGTTCCAAGGCTACTTGTCACCAGATGGCATCGCGCTGCCCGCCGCTGTCTATCTCGGCCTGCCAGTGACGGCGCACAACAACGCGGTCAGCAGTGTCGCCACATTCATCAACGTGAAGATCACGGTGCCTATCGTGCCGCCGACCATTGCGCTCACCGCGCCGGCGAACGGAGCCACGTTCCTTGCGCCGGCCACGATTAACATCAGCGCGACCGTGACCAATTACTCCGGCACGGGATTGAACGCGGGCACGGCTTACTATTATCGAGTGGCCGCTGCCAATGCGGCGGGCGGCTCGCCATATTCCGCCGTGGCCAGCGCCATGACGGTCGCTGCGCCGCTGGTGAAGATTAACTTCCAGCCCCCGGGCGCAGCAGTGCCTTCGGGTTACGTGGCGGACACCGGCGCAGCCTATGGCAGCGGCCGCACCTTCGGCTGGAACACCGTCAACACGCGTGATCGCAACTCATCCCGTTCCGCCGACCAGCGCCATGACGCGCTTAATCACATGCAACTGAGAGGCACGCGCACCCGGGAAATAGCGGTTCCGAACGGAAGCCGACGCCGCTTCAGCCACAGATCCGAGGCGAAAACCTCTCATCTTTGCTGACGCAGGAGAAAAGCAATCCATCAGGCTGGCATGTCCGGGCCGGCGCCGTGTTCGTGCGAAGCTTTCTCCATCAATTCGGATGAGCGGTTTGAATCTAAAGGCAAGCAGCCGATCTCCTGCGCCGGTCATTGCACACAACTCTTTTTTGCCCACTGCGCGAATCCCAACTTCAACCAGCAACGGTATCGAGTCGGGGAGGCTGCCTTGGTCCACCTCTGAACTTCAAAGCTTTGGTGGTGATCAGAATTCCGATGATGCTTAAGATCGCGAACTGAAACGCGACCGTACTTTCGATCACGCCCTGCATGGCCAGCCAGACTGACATCGAGCTCGAAGAAGCCACCGCCCAGAAGCGGATGAGCCGCGCCGTATTCTTCCGCCTCGTCGCCTTCATTCATCCGTATCGCCGCACGTTCGCGCTGAACCTTCTGTTCACCCTGCTGGCCACGATCTCGCAACTTCTGGGTCCGAAGCTCATCCAGATCGGGATTGATCGTCACATGACGGATTTTCAAAACACCGGCGTCGCGATGCGCGGCATCCTCTTCGTCAGCCTTATCTATCTCGGGAACCTGCTCATCGGCTGGTCGCTCTCGGTGGCGCAGGTGAAGAGCGCGATCCGCGTGGGGCAGGGGGCGATGAACGATTTGCGCCTGGCGGTCTTTGAACACATCCAGCGGCTTTCGTTGAACTATTTCGACAAGACGCATCAGGGCCGGATCATCGCGCGTGCGGATACAGACGTGGATTCGCTGGACCGCATCCTGACGTGGGGCGCGAACCAGATGCTGGCCAGTTTGCTGACGCTCATGGGCGTCGTCGCATTGATGCTGCAATACGACTGGCGGCTGTGCCTCGCGGTCAGCGCGGTGCTCCCGCCGCTGTTCGTCGCCACGCGTCTCTTTCACAAGTTCGGTCTCGAGGCGCACCGCAAGGTGCGCGCGCAGACCTCACGCCTGACGGCGGCCATGGCGGAGAACATTGCCGGCGTGCGCGTGGTTCAGGCGTTCTCGCGTGAGGAGGAAAATCTCAGCCGCTTCCAGCAGTTGCACGAGACGCACAACGATCTGGCCCTGGCGGCGGCGCGCGTCTTCCACACCTACATGCCGTTCCTCGGCTTCATGTCGGGCCTCGGCACGCTCATCATCCTCGGCTACGGCGGCTCGCTGGTTCTGCGCCATGAAATCACCGTCGGCGAACTCGCGGCCTTCGCGCTCTACATTGGAATGTTCTTCGGCCCGATTCAGACGATGGGCGATCTCTACAACGCCATCCTCTCCACGGCGGCGAGCGCGGAACGGATTTTTCAACTGCTCGACACCGCGCCGCAGGTCCGCAACCGCGCGGACGCCGCGCCGCTGCCGGTGATTCGCGGGCACGTCGTGTTCGAGGACGTGTGGTTTCGTTACGACACCACGCCGGCTGAGACGTGGGTGCTCAAGGGCATTCATCTCGACGCGCGTCCCGGCCAGACGATTGCGCTGGTCGGCCACACCGGCTCCGGCAAGACGAGCATCATCAGCCTGCTCGCGCGCTTCTACGAACCACAGCGGGGCCGCGTGACGATTGATGGAATTGACCTGCAGCAGGCCACCGTCGAATCATTGCATGAACAGATCGGCATCGTGACGCAGGAGAATTTTCTCTTCACCGGCACGGTGATGGAGAATCTGAAGTTCGGCAAACCGGGCGCAACGGATGCGGAGGTGATGGCTGCGGCGACGACGCTTGGCACGCACGAGATCATTCTGCGCTTTGCGGACGGCTATCAGACCAAGGTCAGCGAGCGCGGCGGAAACTTCAGCGCGGGCGAACGGCAGTTGCTGACCTTCACGCGGGCGATGGTGGTGCAGCCGCGCATCCTCATTCTCGACGAAGCGACGAGCGCGGTGGACGTGCAGACGGAGCGGCTGATCCAGCACGCGCTGGAGGAGCTGTTCGCGCGGCGGACGTGTTTCGTGGTGGCGCACCGGCTGTCCACCGTCCGGCACGCGCACCAGATCGTGGTGCTGGATCACGGGGAAATCGTGGAGCGCGGCACGCACGATGAGCTGCTGGCCAGGGGCGGTTCTTACGCGAAGCTGCATGCTGAGTTTGTCCGGCAGTGATGGTGATAGAAACTGATGACAGCTCTCACCCCTATCCGGGCAGGACAAGGCTTGAGTCTGCTTCCTGAATTGCAGACGCCCGAACCGCCTGCCTTGGATGCGGGTCAGGCAGACCGTTACCTAGCCGTGATGAGTCAAGGCTGCTTCGGCATTTGGTCTGAATCACCTTGCCAGCCTGTGGCGGATTTGCCTCCATGCTGGCCATTCAACGATGACTTTCCACGCCGTTCACTCTCTCGGTCCGCTCCTCTGGCCAGTCGCCGCGCTCTGGATCGTGATCGGAGACGCAAGCCTTACTGCGCAAACTCCCTCGAACTCCGGCCCGCAGCAGGTGGAGGGCGAGTTCATCGTCAAGTTTCGCGACGGCAGCCGGCCGCGCGCCAACCTCTCGGCGCGGTCTGAAACAAACCGGATCGTTCAACGCCGCTTCTCTCGGCTCGGCTGGCAGCAGGTCCGGTTCTCCAGCCGAATCTCGCAGCAGGAAGCCATCGAACAACTGCGCCGCGATCCGGACCTGGTTTCTGTGGAGCCGAACTGCGTGGTTCAGGCGTTTCCAGGGTTTCCTCAGATCATCTCCGCTGCGGCGTCTCCAACCGTTCCCCCGGCGGCTGGCGATGACCCGCTGCGGGCGAGCCAGTGGGCGTTGATGAAAGTCGGCGCGCCGGCGGCCTGGCAGATTACCACCGGCAGCGCGGACGTCGTCGTGGCCGTGATCGACACCGGGATCAACTATCTCCACGAAGATCTCGCGGCGAACATGTGGCGGAATCCCGGCGAGATTCCTGGCAACGGACTGGATGACGATGGCAACGGAAAGGTGGACGACGTTTATGGAATCGACACCGCCAATGACGCCCACGGCAATGACAGCGATCCGTTCGACCAAGGAGCTGATGGCTTCTATCACGGCACAGCGGTCGCCGGAATCATCGGAGGCAGGGCGCAGAACGGCGTCGGCATCGCCGGCCTCAACTGGTCCGTTCAGCTCATGGCCGTGCGCGCGATCCGCGCCTCCAATTCGCTCTCGCTGGCGGACGAACTCGAGGCCATCGACTACGTGCTGATGATGAAAAGTCGCGGAATCAATGTCTGCGTGGTGAACATGAGCTACGGCGGCTTCCGCTCTTCCCTCGCGGAACGCGAAGCCATTCGCGCGCTCGAACAGGCAGGCATTCTCCTTTGCATCGCCGCTGGCAATGACGGACTGAACAACGACACCGCGTCCGTCTATCCGGCTAACTATCCGCATCACGGAATCATTGCTGTCGCGGCAACTGACAAGGCGGATCAGCTCGCCAGGTTCCCCGTGCGCGGAAGCTCGAACTACGGCAGAACGAACGTGGACCTCGCCGCGCCGGGGCTCTCCGTCCAGTCCACATTTGGGCCGGACGCGAACGATTACTACGCGGCCTTCTTCGGCACGTCCGCCGCCGCACCACACGTCGCCGGAGCCGCCGCCCTGCTCGCTGCCGCCAATCCCGCCGCCACCGCTGCGGATCTCAAGACGGCGCTCCTCGAATCCGTGGACCTCGTTCCCGCGCTCGCCCAAAAAATGGTTTCGAACGGACGGCTGAACATCGCGCGTGCGCTGGAGCATCCGCTCATCGCCATCGGCCCGCCGAGCATCACGCGTCAGCCGATGGCGCAGTTGGTCATTCTCAGCAACCGGCTCACCCTGATGGCGACCGCCTACGGCCAGCATCCGCGCACGGCACAATGGTTTTATCACGACGCTCCGGTGGCGGGCAGCACCAATACCACGCTGCAAATCGAGCACACGAAACTCTCCGACGCGGGGGATTACTGGCTGCTGGTCTCGAACTCTTTGGCGACCGTCACCAGCCACGTTGCTTCGGTCACCATTCTTCCGCTGCTGATCACCAGTCCGCTCCTTGACCAGACGATTAAGTCGGGAGGAACCGCGCGCTTTCAAGCGACCGTCTCCGGACCGAAGCCGGTGCGTTATCAATGGCAGTTCAACGGGGCCAGTCTGCCGGGCGCGACGAACGAAACGCTGAAGCTCTCCAAGCTCAAGCAGCCGCATGACGGCAAGTACTCCTTCATCGTCTCGAACGCGTTCGGCGTCGCGACGAGCACGGTGGCGAAGCTCACCGTGCTGGTGAAACCGGTCCTCCTGCAACCGCCGTTGAGTCAGTCCATCGTGCAAGGCGGCAGCGCGACGTTCAGCGTGGGCTTCGGTGGCAACCCCGGTCCGTTCAGCGTGGAATGGCAGAAAGGTTCCACCACCTACGCCAGCAATGCCGTTGCGGGCTTTCAGGATTTCTTCACGCTGCAAAACGCGCAGGCGGCCCAGGCCGGAACGTGGCGGGTCATTGTCCGCAATCCGGCATCACGTTCTGGAACGCGATATTCGTTCACGATCAAGATCCTCGCGGACGCGGATCAAGACGGGTTGCCGGATGCGTGGGAGAAATCTCCCGGCTTTCCCACGAACATTGCGGCGAATGCGTTCGCGGATCTTGACGGAGATGGTCTGGCGGATCGTGCTGAATTCATCGCCGGAACAAATCCCACCAACGCGCAGAGCCGCCTGGCGATCCTCGGAATCTTCCAAGCCTCGAACACGACGACGCTCACATTCTCCGCCATTTCCAACCGGACCTACACCATCGAACGTCTCTCGGATGGATTTGGTGCAGACTGGCAACGGCTGGCCGATGTGCTGGCCACGAAGACCAATCGGCTCATCTCCATTGTCGATCCTTCTGCCACGGGGGACGCCGCAACACGCTTCTATCGGCTGGTCACTCCGCGCCGTCCGTGAAGCCGGGGGTGCAATCTGGCTTTCGCGCTATTTCGCGTGGTTAGCGGATCTCCATTCCGGAAGCTTGATGAAACAGGCTGCGGTAAAGCTCGTTCTCACGCGCGAGCTGTTGGTGCTTCCCGGAAGCGACCACGCGTCCTTCCTGGAGCACGATGATGCAGTCTGCGTGCTGCAAGGTGGAGAGTCGCTGCGCAATGATGAAGGTCGTGCGGCCTTCGCAAAGCCGCTTCATCGCCTCCTGAATCAGCCGCTCCGTCTTCGAGTCCACACTCGCCGTCGCGTCGTCCAGAATCAGCACACGCGGGTCCATCAGGAACGCGCGCGCGATGGCGACGCGCTGACGCTGTCCGCCGCTGAGCGACACGCCGCGCTCGCCGATGATCGTGTCGTAACCGTCCGCCAGTTCGCTGATGAATTCATGCGCCTGCGCCGCCCGCGCGCATTCTTCGATCTCCGCCCGCGTCGCCTGCGGCCGGCCATAGGCGATGTTCTCCGCGACCGACGCGCTGAACAGAAACGTCTCCTGAAAGATCACGCCCACCGACCGCCGCAACTGTGACAGGTCCAGCTCCTGCGCATCCACGCCGTCGAGAAGCACGCGTCCCTGCGTCGGGTTGTAGAAGCGCGGGACCAGGTTCACGAGCGAGGTTTTGCCCGCGCCCGTCGGTCCGATGATTGCGACGGTCTGGCCCGGATGCACGGTGAAGCTCACGTCATGCAGGACCGGGCGCGGAGTTGCGGGCGTCGGGCTTTCCTTGCCGTCCTTGGATTGCGTCGGCTTCGCGGCGGAGTATTCGAAGCTGACCTTTTCAAAAATGACTTCGCCGCGACCGGGCGGCATCGGACGGGTTCCGCTTTTCAAGGTCGAGGGTTCTTCGAGAATCTCCAGCACGCGCTCCGCGCTGGCGCTGGCGTTCTGCATGATGTTCGTGAACTGGCCGACCATGCCGACGCGATGCCCAATCGCCATCAGGTAGAACACGACCTTCGCCAGATCGCCGAGCGGCATTTCGCCCTGGATGACCTGCCGTCCGCCAATCCACAGCGCGAGCGGCGTGCTGAGGCCGTAGAGGAACTGCGCGCGCGGAACTCGCGACGCCCAGTAGTTCACGGTCGTGAGCAGCGTGCTCATGTACGTCTCCTTCTTGTCGCGGAACTTGCTGATCTCCGACTGCTCGCGGGCGAAGGCTTTCACGACGCGCACGCCGGCGATGTTTTCCTGGATGACCGTCGTCATCGCACCGTGTTGATCGTGAACATTCCGCCACTGCGGCTGCAGCTTGCCGGCGTAGAAAGCAATCAGCGCGATGGTGGGCAGCATCGTGCCCAGGGCCACGGCGCCGAGCGCCGGGCTGATCAGAAAAATCAGAACCGTCGTCGCCACCAGTGACACCACGATGTCCACGCTCAGGAGCAGGCAGGCGAAAAGAAAATCCTGCAACCGCCAGATGTCGGTCGTCGCGCGGGAGATGAGTTCGCCGGAGCTCGCGCGGTCGTGGTAGGTGAAGGCGAGGCGTTGCAGCGCGTTGTAAACGGCGGAACGAATGTCTGTGAGAGTGGTCTGAATGGTGCGATTGCGAACCGGGCCAAGGATGAACCCCACGCCGGTGCGCACGGAAATGAGGACGAGATACAGCGCGGCAAACGGCCAGATGGAGAACTCGTTTCCCAAGGCCAGATGATCGCGCAGGCCGGTGATGGTGTCGCCGAGCACCTGCGGCAGCGTCATCTCGATGGCGATGTTCACGAGCAGCAGCCCGACGCAGAGCGCGACTCCGCCGGGGTGCTTCTTGAGGAAGGAAAGCACGCCGAGCAGATTGCGCGGACGAATCCGCGTGGTCTGGTTGGTGTCCGGGGAGCTGGTCACGAGGCGGGCATTGAACCCGGCGCGGCGGGAATTTGAAATTTGAAATTACACACGCCGCCGGTGTTTGATTCGCCCAGACACATGAGCACATTTCTCGGCATAGAGATTGGCGGCACCAAGCTGCAGATCGTCGCAGGCGATGATTCTGCGAACATCCTTTCCCGAAAACGCTTCACCGTCGCCAGCGGCAGCGGAGCCGAGGGCATCCGGGCGCAGATCGCTTCCGCGCTGCCGTCATTCTTGAGCGAATGGCAGCCTGCGGCCATCGGCACGGGCTTCGGCGGACCGGTGGATGGGCGGACCGGCTGCATCGCGCGCTCGCATCAGGTCGAGGGCTGGTCCGGGTTTCGCATGGCGGAATGGCTGCGCGAACTCTCCCGCCTTCCAGTCGTCGTCGAGAACGATTCCAACGCCGCCACGTTCGCGGAAGCCACGCGCGGCGCGGGCAGGGGACTCAATCCGGTGTTCTACTTCAATCTCGGCAGCGGCGTTGGCGGCGGGCTGGTGGTGGATGGGAGGATTTATCACGGGCAGGCGCCGGGCGAGGCGGAGTTTGGACACGTCCGCCTCGACAAGTCCGGCGTGACGGTGGAAGAACGCTGCTCCGGCTGGGCCGTGGACACGCGCATCCGTCAGCTCAAGGATCGCGGCGTGCAGAGCATCCTCTGCGAACAATTACCAGCCACGCCGGGCGGCGAGGCGAGGCTGTTGCCGCAGGCGCTCGCGGCGGGAGATGAAGCGGCCCATCAGTTGATCCGGGAGGTCGCGGAGGATTTGGCGTTCGCGCTCTCGCATGTCACGCATCTGTTCCACCCGGAAGTCATCGTGGTGGGCGGAGGGCTGTCGCTGATTGGCGAACCGCTGCGCGTCGCAGTGGCGTCGGCGTTGCCACGGCTGGTGATGGAAGTGTTCCACGGCGGCCCGCCAATCAAGCTGGCCGCGCTGGGCGAGGACGCCGTGCCGGTCGGCGCGCTGCTGCTCGCGCAGGGCGCGCGCTGAGCTGGCGTTCAGACCAGCTTAGCTGGCGAACATCTTGTCCATCCGCGTGGTCAAGTCCTTCAGACCTTCAGCGGAACCGCCGCCGCCTTGCTCAGCGATGCCCCACACGCCGTCGTAACCGATGTCATCGATGGCCTTCATGATGCCGGGCCAGTTGTTCGCGCCTTCGAGGAACTTCGCGTTGAAGCCCTTCCACTTGTCACCGTTCTTCATCGCGAGATCGCGGCTGTATTCCTTGATGTGCAGGCGGGCGATGCGTTTGCCGAGCTTGTTGATCCACGCGATGGGATCGCCGTACCAGATGATGTTGCCGACATCGAAATGCCACTTCACCCAGAGGCTGTTGATCTCTTCGAGATAGCGCAGCGCCTCGTCTTCTTTCGTGATGAACTCGTTCCAGACGTTCTCAATCGCGATGACCACGCCCAGCTCTTCCGCCAGCGGAATGACCTTCCGAATCTCCGCGATGGAACGTTCCCAGCATTGTTCGTAGGTGACCTGTTTGTTCACCACGCCTGGCACGAGCAGGACGGAGCCGGCCTTGTAACGCTTCGCATCACGCAGAGAAAGCTTTAAGCCGTCGAGCCCGACCTCGCGCACGGCGGGGTTCGCATCGGAGAGCGGCTTGGCCCAATGCGTGTGACAGCACACGCTGGCGGCCAGCAGCCCGGTTTCGTCCAGCGCCTTCACCACTTCATCCTGATCCATGCCGCCCCCTGGCTCCACGCCTTCAAACCCAGCCGCCTTGACCGCCTTGAATTTTTCCAGCGTGCTGCCTTTGTAGCCAATGGTTCCGCCCATGATCGCCTTTCGCAGCGTGACCTTGCGGGCGGGTTTGGTGTCGGCGGCCAGCAGAGCAGGGGCGAGCCCGGCCAGCGCGATGGCGGCGGATGAAAGTTGGAGGAATCGGCGGCGTTCGATGACGGGCGTGTTCATTTTGATCATTGGCGCAGTAGATTGAAAGCGGAGACGTGGGCCAGTGATAGGCCGCAGCCAAAGCTGAGTCAAGCCGCACAAAAAGAAGGGGTGACTTGCGTCACCCCTTCTACATGGCTGGCTTAAAACTAGATCAAAGCTTCTTAATCTCGAAGAACCGATGAGAGCTCGTTGGGAGAGAGTTCGTATATGGATTGCTCTGATCGCTGACTTGAATCCATTGAGGATTCGAGTTGGTTGCGCCGATTGTTGATTTTGAGACCAAGCTAAAACCGCTAAAATTAGTCGGCCAAGACATCACCAATTGACGATTATTTTTGGTGTAGCTGTAGGACAAGCGCAATTGGTTTGTGGGTGGTTCTTGAATCGGCATCGTTGGAGTGCTTAGGAATATCGCATCCATTTCCAAACCGAAAATGGTGTCCGAATTGGCGGCTGCACTTTGATGCACCGCCGCCGCCAGCACGTTCACGCCGGCACGAAGATTTTTCACAGGTATCGAAATATTGGTGACGCAGGCAGCGGGGCTTTGATCGACAAGCGCTTTAGAGTTCTTAGTCAGAGGGCCTGCCGGCATGTTGAAGCGATAGGGTATCCCGGCACTGGTGAGTATTTCGGCGCCGTTGAGGTAGAGAACCATGCCGTCATCGACGATAAAGCGTAAGCGGAAGACGCCATTAGTCCCAAGCCCCGGCGGAAGAGTGAAGGTGCGACGGAAGAGAGTGGGATTATTCTGGAACCCAATGAGCTCGCCGAAGCTGTCCCCAGCGCACAACTGGCCTACGCTGTCCGGGTCGAAGTAGTAGATCCCTCCGATGCCACCCGCGGTCCAAAGCCCGGCATTGAGATCAACGACGTAATTGGTGCCAAACCACGATGTGCTCGGGCTCGTATTATCATAAATGGCAGGGTCAAAAGCCATGTTGTGATGCTCGAACCATTTATCTGACATTTGGGCCAAGTTCGTCGTGATTTGGATCGAGGCAGGAACGCGGGTATAGGGCGCAATGTTATTGCTCTTGGAGTCGGCGACCCCGTTTATCACCACGAAGTATTGACCACGAGGATCCCAGTTCACATCCGTGGTGCTGATCTGCAAAAGCGCACCAAGCGCTGAACTGTAGAGAATGTTGGTGACGCGGATGGAAATGTTGGTGTTGGAAACAGGAACCAGGCGGTAATTGTTCGTGTTCCGGGCGGAGGCCGTCGTGAGGCTTTCATCAAACTTGATGTTGACGCTGTTGCTTCCAAAACCATTATCAACAATGACTTCAGTGACTTTCGGTCCGTCGGTGTCCGATGTGACAGTCAATACAGCAACAGCGCTGGTCACAGAATTGATGGTGTTGGTGATGATGACTCGATAATTGCCGGCATTCGCAAGTTGAGCGTTGGCGATCACGAGCGTATCGCTGGTCGAAGTAAGGTTCACGCCATCTTTTTGCCAGCGATAGACGGCCGGACCGCCCGAGACGCCAACCGTAAACGTCACCGGGTCGCCAGCGGAAACAGTTTGGCTGTCAGGTTGGTTAGTAATCGTAAGTGATTGGGGGCTGATCGTAACCAGTTTCATTCCAAACATGATGTCGGAACTGCCAGCACCCTGTTGATGCACTTCGACTGCGATTGTATTAAGACCGGTGCGAAGGAAATTGCTCAGAGGAACCACGTCCAATTGTCCTTCAGTGGTAGGACCTGCGCCGGAAAACGAAGCTGCGGTGTAATTTGCTCCCGCCATACGAACGTTGCCTGCCAGACGACCGTTCAAGTAGATTAGGCAACCATCATCCACCAAATTTGTGGTAAAAATGGAAATCCCATTTGTGTTGCCGGAAAAATTAAAAGTGGTGCGGAAATAATAAGTCGCAGGTAATCCACCTGATATTGACAGAGGTGTCGTGATGGGGGCGTGAATCTCATATAAGTTCGGTGAGCCCGGCTCGTTGCCAAGCAGGCCTCGTGACGGCCCTTCCCATGCGGAGTCATTAAACCCATTTGTTCTCCAAGCGGTGCCCTGCTCGACCCCTGTCTGCAAGTATTTCCAAGTATTTGTAAACTGGATGTGTGTCTGGACAAGCTGTGCTTGTGCTCGATTGGAGGTTGCTGCCCAACTGATCACCGTCAAGGCGAGGGCGAGGGCTTTCAAACATGCATTTCGCATATACGTCGTGTGTTGGTCGTTTACTGGTTGTTATCTCAAACAGGTGAAAATGTTGGGTTTACAGTCCACATTTGTTCCATCTGATCGCCGGGTTCAGCATCCAGCTCGAGATGCATCTCTGGGATGTTCTTAAAGGAACACGGGTTGGACAGTTTGGCAAACGTCAAAGGCCATATTCCTGCCTTTTCGTTCTCCAAAATGCCAATCGCATTCATGTCTGTGGTGCGAACCAAGCTGTTCTCTTCTGATGATTCCATCTCTGCGATACCAAGGATTCCAATGGGCATAAAACCGCCGAGAGCATGACATCTCTCCGAGAGGTATCCTGCCCTCGTTTGCATAGGAAGCGGGGGAAACTAAACAATGTTATCAGATGAATTTCAAGTTCGGATTTACAATTCTTCGTTTCGGCGAGGCGGCTCGAGATAAATATGATCGGGCGGAAGAAACATGGTGAGGTTCCCGGGACTCCTCCAATAGTTCCATTGGCACTGGGCCGTCTAAAGTTAATAGTGCCTCCGCGCTTTAAGCCCGGCGCAACCGGCTGGTCCAGGAAACAAGTTTGCGTCCCGGGCGAGCCGGCCCATTGCGGGCATATCGTGACTGAAAACTCGAATCTGGAAAAAGCCGCTCCGCCCGTCTTCCGTGCTCGCGGCCTGACGAAGACTTACGGCTCCGGCACTGCCGAAGTTCACGCCCTGGCCGGCGTGGATCTCGATCTCTACGCCGGCGAACTCATCGTCCTGCTCGGCCAGTCCGGCAGCGGCAAGACCACCTTGCTCAATCAGCTCGGTGGACTCGACGTGCCGACGGCTGGCGAACTCAGCTATCGCGGCATGGACCTCACTGGCGCGGATGAAGCTCAGCTCACGCGCTTCCGCCGTGACAGCGTTGGGTTCATCTTCCAGTTCTACAACCTCATCCCCAGCCTCACCGCCCGCGAGAACGTCGCGCTCATCACCGAGATTGCCCGCGACCCGATGCCGCCTGAGCAGGCACTCGAAATGGTTGGACTCGCGCCTCGCCTGGATCATTTCCCAGCGCAACTGTCCGGCGGCGAACAGCAGCGCGTGGCCATCGCCCGCGCCATCGCCAAGCGTCCCGAGGTCTTGCTCTGCGATGAACCGACCGGCGCGCTCGACGTGAAGACCGGCATCGTCGTGCTCGAAGCAGTCGAGCGCGCGAACCGCGAGCTCGGCACGCTCACGGTCATCATCACCCACAACGCCGTCATGGCTGGAATGGCGGACCGCGTGATTCATTTCTCCGATGGCAAGGTGCATCATACTCATCGCAATGAGCGCCGCGTGGAAGTTTCGAGCCTGAACTGGTGACGAGGATGAACGCGCCAGTTCCAATTCTTCGGAGCGCGACTGTGGCGAAGCCCCGCCGCGCTTGGTGCCACCCTGGTCTTTGGTCATTGGGCCTTGGACATTGACCCATGCTCTCCCACCTCGACCGCAAGCTGCTCCGCGACCTGCGCCGCATGACAGGCCAGGCCGTCGCGGTGTCGCTCGTGATGGCGTGCGGGCTGGCCATGCTCATCATGTCGCGCAGCCTCATCCATTCGCTGGAGAGCACGCGCGAGGAATATTACCGCGCGCATCGCTTCGCCGATGTCTTCGCAGGACTGAAGCGCGCTCCGCTCTCGATCGCTGAACGCATCCGCGCGATCCCTGGCGTCGCCGCCATCGAGCCGGGCGTCTCCGTGCAGGTCACACTCGACATCCCCGGCCTCGACGAACCTGCGACCGGCCTCGTCCGTTCCGTGCCGGATTTTCGTGAGTCGGAGCTGAACCGCCTCTTCCTCCGTGCCGGCGAATGGCTGAAGCCCGGTCGTCGCGGAGAAGTGCTCGTGGGCGAAGCCTTCGCCGAGGCGAACCATCTTAAGCCCGGCGATACCATCACGATGGTGATCAACGGTCGCCTTCAGAAGTCGCGACTCGCCGGCATTGTGCTCTCGCCGGAATACATTTTCGAATCGCGTCCCGGCTCCGCGCTGCCCGACAACCGCACCTACGGCATCTTCTGGATGCCCTACGAAGAGCTCGCCAACGCCTACGATCTCGACGGCGCGTTCAACTCCGCAGTGCTCTCGCTCGCGCCCGGTGCCAGCGAACGCTCCATCATCGCCGAACTTGATCGCCTGCTTTTGCCCTACGGCGGACGCGGTGCGCACGGTCGCGCCGACCATCCCTCGCACATCCGAGTCTCGGACGAAATCCGCGTGCTGACGATTCTCTCATTCGGCTTCCCGCTCGTCTTCCTCAGCGTCGCCGCCTTCATGACCAACGCCGTGCTCTCGCGCCTGCTCGCGCTGCAACGCGACCAGATTGCCATCCTCAAGGCGTTCGGCTTTGCCAATCGCGACATCGCGCTGCACTACCTCAAGTTCGCCTTTGCCTTCGTCATCGTCGGGACCATTGCCGGCACGTTCGGTGGTATCGGGCTCGGCTCCCAGCTGGTGCAGATGTACAAGATGTTCTTCCGCTTTCCGGAACTGCGCTTCCAACTGGATTACTCCGCGCTCGGCACCGCACTCATCGTCGCCGCGTTCGCCGCCACGCTCGGCGTGCTCAACTCCGTGCGCCGCGCCGCGAAGCTTCCGCCCGCCGATGCGATGCGCCCCGAGCCGCCGGCGAACTATCGTCCGTCCTTCATCGAACGCACCGGCATCGCGCGCTTTTTCTCGAACACCTTTCGCATCGCCGTGCGCAATCTGGAACGCAAGCCGATGCAGGCGTTCTTCACGGTTGCCGGGCTTGCGCTCGCCACGGGCATTCTCATCATCCCGAATTGTTTCCGCGACAGCGTCGGGCAGATCCTCGAGTTCCAGTGGGACACCGTGCAGCGTCAAGACGTGAGCATCGGTCTGGTCGAGCCGGACAGCGAGGCCGCCAAACATCCGCTCCGTCAGCTCCCCGGCGTGATGAGCATTGAGCCTTTCCGCTACGCGTTCGCACGGATCCATTTTGGCCAGCGCCATCGCCAGCTCCCCATCCAGGGCATGGATCGGGATGGCGTTCATCAGCGCGTGATCGACGCGAACTATCGCATCGTCGAAGTGCCAGCCGAAGGGATGGTCGTTTCCACGAAGCTCGCCGAAGTGCTCGGCGCGAAGCTCGGCGATCAGGTAACCGTCGAGTTCTTGGAAGGCCGGCGGCGCAAGGTGAACGTGCCGCTCGTCGGCTTCAGCGAAGACTTCGCCGGACTGGTCGCCCACATGGATCGGCGTGCATTGAACCGTCTGCTGGGCGAAGGCGACATCATCACCGGCGCGAGCTTCCGCGTGGACGGCGCGCACTGGCAGGAGTTCCTCCGCGAGCTGAAGGAGCAGCCGCGCGTGAGCTGGGTCGTCGTGAAGGAATCGCTCCGCGCGAACTTCCGCAAGACCACCGCCGCGAGCATCGGACTGATTCAAACCATCTACCTCACCTTCGCGACCATTGTCGCGTTTGGCGTCGTGTATAACAACGCCCGCATCTCGCTCGCCGAACGTGGACGCGAGCTGGCCACGCTGCGCGTGATTGGTTTCTCGCAGCGCGAAGTCGGCGGCGTGCTCGTCACCGAACTCGTCATTCTCTCGCTCATCGCCGTGCCGCTCGGGCTGGCCTTCGGCACGTTTCTCGCGACCGGCATCCTGCAGGCGGTGAACACCGAGACCATCCGGCTGCCGACCATCTTCACGCTGCGCAACTACACCTTCGCGATCGCCGTCGTCGCGACCGCTTCGACGCTCTCCGCGCTCGTCGTGCTGCGGACCTTGAAGAACCTCGACCTCGTCAGCGCACTGAAGGCACCGGAGTAACAATTAGCATGCTTAACCAACAACGTGCGTCCATTGGATCAGTCCTAGAGCCCCGAATTCCTATTCGGCTCTCATCAGCATCGCGGAGCGATGAGATGCCGGTAGCCCTGGGCTTGAGCCGACGGTGCGATGCAACAAGGGATCGCATCGCGGAGCGATGTTTGAACCGGGCGATGACATTTTCAAGCGTCGCTCCGCGACGCCGTTGTATTCCGAACCGGGACCGTGGGCTGAAGCCCACGGCTACCGTCATGGGATCGCTCCGCGACCGGACGGAATCCCGCCGGGATTCACGAACCGCATTTTCTCACTGACATGAACCCGGCCACTCCTCCTCCGAAACGAACCAACGGCAATGGCCGTCGTCCACGGCGCTGGCTGCCTTATCTCGTCGTGCTGGCGCTCGTCGCGCTCATCGCCGCCGGACTCTGGCCCAAGCCCGCGCCCGTCGAAACCGCGCTCGTCTCCGTCGGCAAGCTCCGCGCCACCGTGAACGAGGAAGGCAAGACGCGCATCCGCCAGCGCTACGTCGTTTCCGCGCCCGTCGCCGGCCAAGTCCGCCGCATTCCGTTCAAAGCCGGTGCGGAAATCACATCCACGCAGACCGTCGTCGCCGTCATCGATCCCGTCAGCCCTGCGTTGCTCGATGCCCGCACACGCACGCTCGCCGAGGCGAAGCGCGACACCGCCACCGCGCAGCTCGAACGCGCCCGCGCCCAGCAGAAATACGCCGCCAGCGAACTGCGCCGGAACGAAAAGCTCTACCTCGACAAAACTGTTTCCACCCAGGAGATGGAACAGATCGAATGGCGCGAAACCTCCGCCGCCCGCGAGCTCACCGCCGCCGAGGCCGCGCTGCGCCAGGCCGAAGCCGAGCTGCTGGAATTCACCAGCGCGCGGGACACCACGCGTCCGCCCGTTGAGCTGCGTTCACCAGTGACCGGACGCGTTCTGAAAGTGTTCGAGGAAAGTTCGCGCGCCGTTCTGGTCGGCACGCCGTTGCTTGAAGTCGGCGATCCGAACGATCTCGAAGTCATCATCGAGGCGCTGTCCCGGGATGGCGCGACCATAAAGCCCGGCACACCCGTCGAGCTGGAGCAATGGGGCGGACCCGAACCGTTGCAGGCGACCGTGCGCTTCGTGGAACCCGCCGCGTTCACCAAGATCTCTGCGCTCGGCGTCGAGGAACAGCGCGTCTATGTCGTCGCCGATCTGCTCACGCCTGCGGCGCAGCGCGGCAGTCTCGGTGACAACTTCCGCGTCGAGGCGCGGATCATTACATGGCAGAAGGATCAGGCATTGAAGGTGCCGAACGGCGCGATCTTCCGGCGCGGCGATCAATGGCATACCTATGTCGTGATCGGTGAACGCACCGAATTGCGCTCCGTTAAAATTGGCCGCGCCAGCACCACCGAAACGGAAATCCTCGAAGGCGTGAAGGACGGCGACGCGGTGATTCTTTATCCCGGCGACCGCATCAAGGACGGCCTCCGCGTTCGCACCGTGAAGATGTAAGGCGGGGACACGACTATTGTAGCAGCCGGCGTGAGGAGGATCTGATCTTTCCACCTGGCCGGATGTGATTAGAAACGGGTGAGGGCAAAAGCCTGAACGGAGCGGGAGAGTCAGGGTGGAACGGGCGACCCGCCCGTTTTCGGCGGCAACTTGCCGCCGAGCTTCGGCACGAGCGTGCTTGAAATGAATGGTGGATGGCTGGCGCACGCGAGCGGCGGGCCGGTGGCCCGTTCCACCCAGACCAACATCGGATCGCTGCTTTGCAGCCTCACGCGCTTTTAACCACACCCCGCCTGCCCCGACTCTTCCAGGAGAGTTTGAGCCTCGTTACCTCGGCTGCTACTCATTCAAGAGTTTCCAAGAATGCCCGAGGTGCGCTCATGCCTTCACCGCCTGCGCACGGCGTGAATCGCGGTTTGCCAACGCACTCACCAGAATCCACAGCGCGAGGAACGCGCCGACGACATAGATCGTCTGCATGAACCAGCCGATGTGCTTCGTGTTCGTGGCGGCAAAGCGGATCGTCATCTCCTTGCCGACTTCCGTCTGGAGCACCTGCGAGAAGGAATGGCGCTGGCCGCGCGTCGGCAGATTCGCGCGCAACGGCTGAACTTTCGCGACGGTCACTTCCTGCGCGCGCTGGAGCACGCCCCACTGCTGCTCGGCGACTTCAGAGTCATACGTCACCTGATCGGCCAGTTGTTTGACGGCCTGTTCGGCGGGCGCGTTGGCGGCTTCCTTGCCGGCGTAGCGGCGGACGTTGTCCTCGGTGTAGGCGCGCTGGGCTTGAATCAAGTTGCTGCTCTGCACCTTGCTCAAGTCCTTCTTCAACGCCTCGACTTCGCGCAACGCGTCGCCGTCCACTTCGTCACGATTCAGCCGCACGGCATTATTGAACTCCTCGTTCGCACCCTTGAGTTTGCCTTCCGACAAACTCCTTCGCGCGCTGCTCAGGAAGCTCAGCACCTCGGACTTCTTCGCCACCTTCTTCTCCTGTTCCTGGCGGTAATAGTCGCTCGACGAATAGACCTGCACGACGGGCGCGGCCACGAGTTCATGCGTCATGCTGCCGTCGAATTTCGCGTAGTCATAGTCCGGCGGCAGATAGAGATCCCAGCGCGCGTTCTTGAGCGGCACATCCAGCTTCGGCGACTCCAGCTTCACGTCGCCTTTCGTTTTGGGAAACGCCTGGCTGCCGACGTAGATCAACTCGACGGACACCGGCGCGTCATCCGAAGTGGAACGCTCCAGCGGGAGCAGCAACGTCTCTCCTTCCTTGCTCGGCCGCACCGGTTGCCCGGCGACGAAGGCCGACCAGACGCGCGCGCCTTTCGGCAGCTCGATGCGCAGATGCTGCAAGCCGTTGTTCCGAATGTTCAGCGACATCTCGGTCATCATCTGGCCGTCGTCCGCGACGACCGTCGTGAAGCGCGCGTTGTCCACCAGCGCCTGCAACACCGCTGCTTCATCGAAGCGTTTCACCTCCACGTCGAGCGCGTAGCCGGGCCGCAGATAGCGATAGACCAGCACCGGCACTTCGCCCGCCGCGTTCGCTCCGGCGGCGACTCCCGCCCACGCCGGCAGCTCGCGCACATCGATGCGAACGAGCGGTTCGGGCGCGGTCTTCTCGGTGATTTGCAACGGCGGTTTCGCCAGCAGAACGACCGAGCCGGTCTCGCGTTCCACGTTCAGCGTCTGCACGCCGGCGAAGCTCGTCGCGTCGGCTGCGGCCCGGTTGGTTTTCGCGGCGCGCGTCTCCTCCCATGTGACCACCAGCGTGTAGCTCCCGCGCACCTTGTTCTGCAATTCCACGCGCCAGACGTCATTCGTCTGGTCGCGACGCCGGATGTCCGCGCCATTGATCTCCACGTTGGCGAAGTTCGTCGGCACGCGCAGTTGGAACTCCTTCACCGGCGCGTTTTGAATGTCGTAACGCACCAGCGCACGGCCGCTCACCAGCGTCTCGCTCAAGGTGACGAGGTTCACGACCTCCGCGCGCACCCACGACTCGACTGTCTCCGTCGCGAGAGAAAGTTTCCACGCACCGGCGGTTGCGGGATCGCTGCCGATGAACTTGTAAGCCAGCACGCTGCCCAGTAGGACAGGCATCTTGCCTGTCCCTTCAGTCGCGCGGGCTTGGTTGTCCGGGACAGGCAAGATGCCTGTCCTACCTTCACCGAGCATCGCCGCTGGGATTTCAGTCAGCCCGTCGAACGTCGTGGTCCGCACCGCGACGCCCGCTTCGCTTGTCACGGAGACGAAGCCCGTGAGCTTCTGCACTTCGAGCGGCGTCGCGCCGGTGAGGTCGATGGTCTTCGGCAATTCCTTGTGCGTCTTCGCCAGCGCAACGGCGAGCTGGTAACTGCCGAGCGTGCGCTCCTTGAGATTCACGTCCAGCGTGCGCGGAGCCTCCTTTTCGTTCCACTGCGCGATGCCGTTCCGCTCACGCC
>Ga0163153_10002180_pt1 | contig 29240 bp, 24 predicted proteins | sample OliLakLV19MP6IB1_FD_148629 | JGI IMG/M metagenome (GOLD analysis project Ga0163153, IMG submission 148629) | Freshwater microbial mat bacterial communities from Lake Vanda, McMurdo Dry Valleys, Antarctica - Oligotrophic Lake LV.19.MP6.IB-1 | ecosystem: Environmental > Aquatic > Freshwater >...
TACGAGATGCTGGCCGGCGAACCGCCGCACTCTGGTGGCTCCGCCCAGCAGGTCATCATGAAGATCGTGACTGAAGAGGCGCAGCCGCTGACTCGGCGGCGCAAGTCGGTGCCAGCCAACGTGGCGGCGGCGGTGGGGAAGGCGCTCGAGAAGCTGCCAGCCGACCGGTTCGAAAGCGCCAGGGCGTTCGCGGCGGCACTCGGAGACAGCCACTTCCGCGGGTCGGCCACGGCTTCCCATGCCGCGGCTCGTTTCCGGGGACGCCGGATGCCGGTTGGGGTGGTGATCGGGCTGGCCACTCTGGTGGCCCTGGCCGTCGCCCTCGGATGGATCGGACGCGGATGGCGCCTGCGTCCCACGCCCTCGGTACCGATCCGGTTCTCGACCACGCTGGGAACACCCGGCGTCGACCGTCCCCGGATCGCCATCTCGACAGACGGCCGCCTGATCGTGCAGGCGGTCTCCGACAGCACCGGTGTAACCCGACTCACCGTCCGGGACCTGACCCGCAATAGGGTCACCGTAATCCCCGGGACCGAGCAGGCCAACGGTGGGGAATTCTCGCCCCAGGGCGATTGGATCGCGTTCGAGGCTGACGATCAGTTGCGGAAGGTCCCGGTCGCTGGTGGGCCGACCATGACCCTGGTCAGCTCCATGACGGTTGACGGCGGAGACGTGGCCTGGACACCTTCGGGGGAGATCGTCTTTTCCGGCCGTGACACGGGACTGTGGCGGGTGCCGGCGGACGGGGGGACGCCCGTCCAGCTCACCCAGATCGACACCAGCCGCAGCGAGTTTGGACATTGGGCCCCCCGGATGCTGCCGGGCGGCCGGGCCATGATCTACACCAACTATGCCACGCCGATTGCGCGGTCCCGGATTGAAGCCTACGAGTTCGACACCGGCCGGACCACAGTGCTTGCCGAAGGCGCGGTGTTCGGCAGGTATGCCCCCACCGGTCACCTGCTCTTCGCTCGCGATGGCGCGGTATTCGCCGTGGCCTTCGACCCCGATCGCCTGGAGACCCGGGGAACTCCGCTGCCGGTCCAGGATGACGTGGTGTGGGAGGCGACCAATGGCTTCGCCGGATACGACATCTCCGCCAACGGCACCTTCGTGTATCTCCAGGCCTCCGAGTGGGATCGTGACGGGACGATGGTCTGGCGGGACCGCATCGGTCGCGACGTCCCCGTGTTCCAGCGCCCCGGCGCCTTCCAGCAGCTGCGCCTCTCGCCCGACGGCCGCTGGATCGCCTCCACGCTCGCCAAGCCCAAGCTCGAACTCTGGCTCTACGACCTGAGCCGCCAGACCACCACCCAGTTGACCCGCGCGCCGTCGGCGGCGCTCAATGCCGTCTGGATGCTCGATAGCCGGCGGGTGGTCTACACCTTCGAGGACCGGGTCTACGAGCTGCACGTGATCCCGATTGATGCCAGTGCGCCCGATCGCACCCTCCTGACCAGCGCCTATGACAAGTTTGCGCAGTCGATCTCGCCAGACGGCCAGGTCCTGCTCATGATGGAGAACCCGGGGCGGGATCGGCTGATGCTGGTGCCGCTGGATAGTGGCGGCGGCCCGCCGCGGCCGATGGCACAGAGCGCGCTCGAGCAGCGGCTCGGGACGTTCAGTCCGAATGGCCGCTGGATCGCCTATGCGGAGCATGGCGAGGGGCGGGCCGACATCTACCTCCGGGCCGTGACCGGAGCCGACGGGCGGCGCCTGGTGTCAAGCGGCGGCGGGAGCGAGCCGCGCTGGACCCGGGGTGGGCGGGAAATCGTCTACCTGGGCAGCAGCGCGATGATGAGCGTGTCCATCGATCCGGTCACCGGCGAGTCCCGGCAGGCCGACGACGCTCTTCCCCGTCACCGATCTGGGGCGCGATCCCTGGGGCCGGCTGCACAGCGACGATGTCACGCCCGATGGATCACGATTTCTGGTGGTGAAGTCAATCCCCCGACCGGCCGCCCTGCCGCTGGTCGTGGTCCTCGGTTGGCGCCCGGATGCGGGCCCGTCCCCCAGGAACTCGCCGTGATTCCTGCCTTCGACCGCCTCACCGCAGCCCTCTCCGACTGCTACCGCATCGAGCTCGAGGCTCGGAACATTGACTTAGTCCGTGTCCTTAGCTAAGCTGAAACCATGAAATACCATGCCTCCCGGACCTACAACATTCACGAGGCCAAGACCAATCTCTCCAAGCTGCTCGAGCAGACCGCCAATGGCGAGGAGGTCATCATTGCCAGGGCGGGGGTCCCGGTCGCCCGACTGGTGCCCATCGTCGCGCCCACCGCCGATCGACCGCTCGGCAGTGAGCAGGGCACCCTGGTGATCGCCGATGATTTTGACGCGCCACTCCCGCCGGACCTCCTCGAGGCGTTCGAGCAGTGAGAGTCCTCCTGGACACCCAGGTCTGGCTCTGGATGCTGGCGGCGCCGGACCGGCTCTCGACCGAAAGCCGGTCGCTCCTCACCGCCGAGGAGAACGAACTGTTGTTCTCCGCGGCAAGTGCCTGGGAGATTGCCATCAAGTATGGACTCGGCAAACTGCAACTCCCTGAATCCCCCGCCAAGTACATTCCGCGTATGATGGTCCACACCAGTGTCACCCCGCTGCCGATCCATCATCGGCATGCGCTCCACGTCGCCGCGCTCCCCGAGCACCACCGGGATCCGTTCGACCGACTACTGGTGGCCCAGGCGCAGCTGGAAAGCGTGCCGATCATCAGTGCCGATCGGCAGTTCCGCCAGTACGACGTAGAAGTGCTTCCAGCATGACCAGCCTCGACCGCCTCACCGCCGCCAACGAGATCGCCGTGACGGAGCCGGGGTCCGGCAGCCACACCCGGCTGGTTCCCGGCGTGGCGGCACGGTACGCCGAGTCGGGTCACCTCCTCTACCTCACGAGCGAGGGGACGCTGATGGGGGTCGGCTTCGATCAGGACCAGCCCCAGGTCGTGGGGACTCCCGTTCCCCTCATCGAGGGGATCGTTCCGCTCGGCGCCTTTGCCGATGCGGAACTGACACTCTCCGCCACCGGGACCCTCTGGTATTCGACGGGCGGGCTCCCGTCGCACGTCGAGCCGGTTTGGGTCACCCGCCAGGGGTCGCCACGCCGGTCGACACGGCGTGGCGGGGCGACATCAACTATCCGGCGCTCTCGCCAGACGGCACTCGCGTGGCCTACAGTGTTCGCACGGGAATCACCACCCAGCTGTGGGTCAAGCGACTCGACCGCGGGACACCGACGATCTTCGAGCGCACCGGGGAGGTCAACTACCGGCCCGCATGGTCCACCGAGGGAACCTCGATTGCCTGGATCTCCGACCGCGGCGTGGAATCCAACGTGTATACCAAGCCTGCGGACCAGGCCACGGAGGCGCGCCTGCTCTTCACCAGCGGGCGCCTGGGCCCGGTCTTCGAGGTCGTACATGCCCCGACCGGTGGGTGGGTGATCGTTCGGACCGAGCCGGAAGGCTCGGACATCCACGCCATCCGTCCCGGGGTGGACAGCGCTGCCATTCCCCTGGCGGCCACCGCGGTCTCGGAGCGCACGCCGATCCTCTCACCGGATGGCCGATGGCTGGCGTATGCCTCCGACCAGACCGGACGGTATGAGGTCTATGTCCGGCCCTTCCCGAACGTCACGGATGCGGTGTGGCAGGTCTCGACCGAGGGGGGCAGCCTGCCGCGCTTCTCCCGGAGTGGCGGGGAGCTGTTCTATGTGAGCGCCGCCGATGAGCTGCAGGCGGTGACCGTTGCACCAGGAACGACCTTTACCTGGGGGGAGCCCACCACCCTCTTTTCGCTGGCCGGATATCGAATGCCGATCAACGGTCGCAGCTTCGACATTGCCCCCGGCGATCAGCGTTTCCTGATGCTGCGAGTGATCGAGGGCGGCGCCGTGGACCAGGTCGTGGTGGTGGAGAACTTCCTGGAGGAAGTGAAACGGAAGGTGCCGAGATGAACACGGTCGGGGACAGCCTCACCGCCGCCCTGGCCGACCGTCGGCGGCAGGGGGCGGACGCGTCGCCTCCGATGGCTCACATTGACTAGTCTAGCTAGTCAGAATAAGTTGATTGAATGACTGAGCGATACTCGATCTACGACGCCAAGGCCAAGCTCTCTGCCCTGATCCGGCGGGTCCGCGAGGGACACAGCGTGGTGATCACGGTCCACGGCGAGCCGGTGGCCGAGCTCCGCCCGTACCAGAAGTCCGAGCGGAAGCAAACGTTGGAGGAGCGGATCGCCGAACTGACCGCCAGCGGTGAGATCATGCCGTCCCGGCGACAGCCTGGCGATCCACTCTCGTTTCCCGTGGGCAGGCCGGTGCCCGGCGCGCTCCGGCGGTTCCTGGACGAACGCGATTGATGGCTGTCTTCATCGACACCTCGATCCTCCTCGGTATTGCCCTCGGCGAGCCGTCCGGCCCCCGGTGGGCCGATCGACTCCGGGCCTGCCCGGTGGTCTCGGCATCGTGCCTGCTCGAGGCGGAGTTCCACAGCGCGTGCCGACGGTCGGAAATCCCCGTGAACCAGGTCCTGCTGGATGACCTGGACTGGATTTCGCCCTCGCGACCGCTCAGCGCGGAAATCGCCCGCGTTCAAGAAGCCGGATACGTTCGTGGCGCCGATTGCTGGCACTTGGCGACCGCGCTGTACCTCGCACAGGACCCGGAGCAGCTTACCTTCCTGACCCTCGATGTGCGCCAGCGGGAAGTCGCCGCCGCCCTCGGCTTCGCTACGTGAGGCAGCCCCCGTCATGACCCGTCCTCTGCCGGTCCCTCCGGGCGAGGTTCGCCCGTGAGCCTGGACCGCCTCGCCGCCGCCCTCTCCGACCGCTACCGCGTCGAGCGCGAGCTCGGCCAGGGCGGCATGGCCACCGTCTACCTGGCCCATGACCTCAAGCACCAGCGCGATGTCGCCATCAAGGTGCTCCATCCCGACCTCGGTGCGGCGATCGGCGGCGAACGCTTCCTGAGCGAGATCCGCACCACCGCACGGCTGCAGCACCCGCACATCCTGCCCCTCCTCGACAGTGGCGCCGCCGACGGCCTCCTCTATTACGTCATGCCCTACGTGTCAGGGGAGACACTGCGCGACCGGCTGGATCGTGAACGCCAGCTGCCGATCGAGGATGTCATCCAGATTGCGCGCGAGGTGGCCGACGCCCTGGGCGCCGCCCACGCCCTCGGCATCATTCACCGCGACATCAAACCCGACAACATTCTGCTGCAGGGCGGCCACGCCGTCGTGGCCGATTTCGGCATCGCCCTGGCTGTGCAGGAGGCCGGTGGCGCGCGGATGACCCAGACCGGTCTCTCGCTCGGCACCCCGCAGTACATGAGCCCCGAACAGGCGATGGGTGAGCGCACCATTGATGCCCGCAGCGACATCTACGCCCTCGGCGCGGTCACCTTCGAGATGCTGACCGGCGAGCCCCCATTCTCCGGTGCCACGGCGCAGGCGGTGGTGGCCAAGGTCCTGACCGAGAAGCCGCCCCGGCCGAGCGCGGTGCGCGACACGGTGCCGGCCTCGGTCGAGGCGGCGGTGCTCAAGGCTCTGGCCAAGCTGCCGGCCGATCGCTGGCCGAGCACCGCCAAGTTCGCTGAGGGTTTGGTGCCTGGTGAACCGTCGGTGCGAGCCGGGGCGGTCCGGTCTGCGGTTCCGCGGCGAATCGGGATGCAACGGGGTCTCGCGGCGGTCGTCGCCATCGTGGCGCTGATGGCGTCGGCCTGGTGGCTGGGGCGCACCGGCAGCCGAGCCCCGGCGGGTTGGACGTCATACACCCAGTTGACGGATGGCTCGGGCGAGGAGAGCGCGCCGAGTCTTTCGCCGGACGGCGAGTCGTTTGCGTTTACCAGCAACGTCCGTGGCAGCTGGGACATCTACGTCCAGCGCGTCGGAGGGCGCAATCCCATCCTCGTGGCCGGCGACTCTACCCTGGATGAGCGCTGGCCGGCCTACAGCCCGGATGGCCGACAGATCGTCTACAGCTTGGGGGGCGGCGGACTCTTCCTCGTGGGGGCCACCGGCGAATCCGCCCGGCGGTTGACCTCGGTTGGATCGAATCCGTCCTGGTCGCCCGACGGGACCCAGGTCGTGTTTGGGTCTGAAGCGGTCGTTACTCCCTACCAGGTCTACGGGACGGGCGCCCTCTGGATCGTTCCGGTGTCCGGGGGAGAGCCAAGACTGCTGCTGCGGACCGAGGCTGGGGGTGGATACCAGCCAGCCTGGTCGCCATCGGGAAGGCGCATTGCCTTCTGGTCCGCCCGAGCAGGGCAGCGCGACCTGGAGACAATCGCCGTGACCGGTGGAGCCACGGTCAAAGTGACCGACGATGTGGCGGTCGACTGGGCCCCGACCTGGTCGCCGGATGGTCGTGCGCTGTTCTTTGCCAGCGATCGGGGCGGCACGATGGGCCTCTGGCGGATCGGCATCGATGAGGCCACTGGTCAGGCGACCGGCGCGCCCGAGCTGGTCGTGGCCGGTGTGGACGTGTCGATGGACCTCCCGCAGCTGTCGCGCGACGGCGCCTCGATCATTTTTCGCTCCAAGCTGGAATCGGTGAACCCGGCCGCGATTGCCTTTGACCCGGTCGCCGAACGGGTCGGCACCGTACGGCTGTTGCAGCGACGGTCCGGCATTCTTGCGCCGTCCGACATCTCACCCGATGGCGCCTGGTTGGCGCTCTACAACTCCCCCGACCGCCAGCAGGACCTCTTCGTGATGCGTCCCGACGGCAGTGAACTGACCCGGTTGACCGATGACCCGGCCCGCGACTGGAACCCGCGTTTTACGCCCGACGGCGAGGCGCTGACCTTTCACTCGAACCAGAGCGGGATCTACGAGGGGTGGCTGCTGCGCCGGGATGGCAGCGGGCGGACGCGCCTGACCGACTTTGGGGGGGCGGGAGTCGTCTACCCGATGTTCGCCCCCGATGGCCAGCGCCTGATGGTGGAGCGTTTCGACAGCATCATGCCCGTGGTCGGCTCGTCGCCGTGGCCCCTGACCCGCGAGAACGCGACGGTGCTGGCCGGCGCGGCACTCCCCGAGGGGGACCTCAACACCGCCTATTGGTCGCGCGATGGCCGCTGGTTTTCCGGGGGAATCCAGTCGGCATTCGGCGGCATTCAGGGCAATGGCCTCTATGAGGTGGCCACCGGACGCATCACGAAGTTGAGCGATGATGCCTACGGCGATGAGCTGGCGTGGCTGCCCGGCTATCGGCGGGTGGTGTACTTCACCGGGTCGGGTGCTCTCGTGGTGCAGGACGTCGAGTCGCTCGTGCGCCGGGTGTTGAGTCCCGCCTTGCCCTACCCGCCTGATCAACTGGGCAGCATCGTGGCCGCCCCCGATGGCCGGACCCTCTATTATGGCGCGCGCCAGATCGAGTCGAACATCTGGATGGTCCGGCGGGCCCCCCGGGTGGGGAGCCGATGACCACTCCCATCGACCGCCTCACACCCGCCCTTTCCGACCGCTATCGGATCGAACGCGAGCTCGGCCAGGGCGGCATGGCCACGGTCTACCTGGCCGATGACCTCCGGGACGAGCGAAAGGTGGCGATCAAGGTCCGCTGTTCCGGCTCTCTCGACGCACCCCGCACGATTCGACCCGCCGCCACTAGATTTCCGGGATGACCACTCCAACCGAAGCCCAGCGGCGGGAATGGATGGCGCAGTGGCGCTCGGCGGCCATCGCGCTGGAGCGGGTGCGCCTGATGGAACTCCGATCGGCCGACTTGGCGCGGATCGCCACGGACCTCGACGACGCGTCGTGCCAGGCAGCCCGGGCGCGGGCGGCCATCGCCACCTCCGGACTGATCGCCCAGCAGCGGCTGTTCCATCGCCGGCCCCGGGCGTGAGGACCCTGCTCCACGCCGGGGCGCGAGTGCAAGAGGCCCTCGAGCGCCACAACTGGCAATTCTGCTTCATTGGTGGGGTGGCCAATTTTCGATGGGGCACTCCCCGCCTGACCAACGATCTTGACCTGACGCTGCTGACGGGGTTCGGCGCGGAGGCCCGCTACACCGCGGCCCTCCTTCGGGAGTTCGAGAGCCGCATCCCGGACGCTGGTGACTTTGCGGCCCAGCACCGGGTCCTGCTCCTGCGCACTCCAGATGGGTTCGCCGTAGATGTGGCGTTGGGGGCCATGCCGTTCGAGGCGAAGACGATCGAGCGGTCGTCGAACAGCGAACTGGTTCCCGGCGCCATCCTCCGGACCTGCTCCCCCGAAGACCTGATCGTTCACAAGGCCTTTGCGGCCCGTCCGCAGGACTGGGTCGACGTGGAGGGGGTCATTCTGAAGCAGCAGGGGCGGCTGGGCTGGTCACAGATCTGGTCGGACCTTGGCGACCTGGCGGCATTGAAGGAGGCCCCGGAGCTGATGGACGAGCTCGAGCGGATCGCCCGCCGGACCGAATCGATTCTCGGCTCCTTCCCACGGTGACGATGAGTCGGGACCTGGACCGCCTCACCGCCGCCCTGGCCGACCGGTACCGCATCGAGCGGGAGCTCGGCCAGGGCGGCATGGCCACCGTGTACCTGGCCCACGACCTGCGGCACGACCGGCAGGTCGCCATCAAGGTCCTCCACCCCGACTTGGCCGCGGCGCTGGGGGCCGAGCGCTTTCTGGCCGAGATCAAGACCACGGCCCGGCTGCAACACCCGCACATCCTGCCATTGCTGGACAGCGGCGCGGCCGATGGCCTGCTCTTCTACGTGATGCCCTACGTCTCCGGCGAGACGCTCCGGGCCCGGCTCGAGCGCGAGCGGCAACTGCCCCTCGAGGATGTGCTGCTGATCGCCCGCGAGGTGGCCGACGCCCTGGGCGCCGCGCACGCCCTGGGCATCATCCACCGTGACATCAAGCCCGACAATATCCTGCTGCAGGGCGGCCATGCCGTGGTGGCCGACTTCGGCATCGCCCTGGCGGTGCAGGAGGCCGGCGGCGCCCGGATGACCCAGACCGGCCTCTCGCTCGGCACGCCGCACTACACGTCTCCCGAGCAGGCGATGGGCGAGCGCACGGTGGACGGGCGCACCGATATTTATGCGCTGGGTGCTGTCACCTACGAGATGCTGGTTGGCGAGCCACCCTTCACCGGCCCCACCGCGCAGGCGATCATCGCGCGGGTGATGACCGACTCGCCGCGCTCGCTCACCTCGCAGCGACGCAGCGTGCCTGTGCATGTCGAGGCCGCTGTCCTGACTGCGCTCGAGAAGCTGCCGGCCGACCGGCTGCCGAACGCGGCGGCGTTTGCGTCGGCCTTGGCCGACTCGGGTTTCCGCCACACCGCCGGATCGGCAACCGGTCTGGTCGGCTCGGCCGCCGGGGCGCGCTGGTCCGGCAAGGCGTGGGTCGTCACCACCGCCGCGCTCGCACTCGCGGCGGTCGGTGTCGTCGTCGGGTGGGCGCTGGCGGGAGCACCCTCCGCTACCCGTGACGTCGGCCTACCTGCCGATGCCCCGATGTCGATCTCTGGCTGGGACCGCCGCTTCGCGGTGTCCGCCGACGGCTCGTTCCTGGTCTATGTGGCTGCGGTTGGAACTGGGACACAGCTCTGGCGTCGCGACCTCGAAGGTCCGCAGGTGCGACCTATCGCCGGCACCGAGGGCGCCTCCGGTGCACCGATCCTCTCCCCCGACGGCACACGGGTGGCGTTCGGGGCCGGGGATGAGTTCCGGGTGGTGCGCATCGACGGAGGTCCGGTGGTCTCCGTTGCGCGGACCGGTGTCGCGTACGACGGCACCTGGCTGGCCGAAGGAATCATCCTCCTGATGGATGAGGATGGTCGTCGCCTGCGCTGGGTCGATCCTGAAACCGGTCCGGTGCGCGAGACGCGGATCGAGTACTGTCAGCTTCCCAGATTGATTGGTGGGGGAGATCGTCTCTTGTGCGGCGGCGGAGCGGACAAGTACGCCAGCGTCCGCACGCTGGCTGCACCGGCGCTCAAGCAGCCGTTTGTTCACACCTCACGGTCGGCGGAAGGGGGCACCCTGCTGCGTGGCTCCGACTTCCGCCTGGTGGACGATCGCTACCTGATCTACCTGTCACTTGATGGCACCCTGATGGGTACCATCGTCCGCAACCTCGATTCGCTGACGGTGGGACGGTCGGTGTCGCTGGTTCCGATGGTACGCCGGAGCGTCTACCTGGGTGCCGGCAGCTTTGACCTGACGGCCGACGGAACTCTGGTGTACGCCCCAGGGCTGAACGCGGAGGTCGGACGGCTCGTCCTGCGGTCCCGCGACGGCCGCGTGACGCCGCTCAACGTGGGTCCGGCGGCGCACCTGCGATTCACGCCCAGCCCGGACGACCGTCGCATGGCGACGGTGGTCGAGGGGGTGCAGCAGCAGGAACTGCGCGTGTATGACCTACAGAGCGGCAAGTACGAGACCTATGACCGTGGATTCTACGTCAGCGCGCCGTCGTGGAGTCCCGACGGGCGGCGGCTGGTCTATCGGCGGAATGCCGATCCGTCCAACGAAGTGCTCCTCATGCGGTATCTCGACTCCCCGGAACCGCCTCGCGAACTGCTTCCGAAGGGTGCTCCGCTGGTCACCCAGCCGTCCTCGTATCGTGCCGAAGACATGCTCCTCATCGGGGTGGGGATCAACGAGGCAGAGGTGCTGCTGCTCGATCCTACGACCACGCCGACCGGAGTCACGTCGCTGGGCTTCAGCTCATTCTTCGCATCGATCTCTCCTGATCGACGCTGGATTGCAATGCAGAACCAGGGGGCGGCCGGCATCCGTCTGCAACCTTGGCCAGCGCGGGATCGGATCTACCAGGTTGATGCCGAAGGCATCGAGCCCCGGTGGCGATCATCGTCCGAACTCGCCTTTCAGATTCCGGGTGCTCGAACCATCTATCAGGTGGCAATCGGACGCACCGGTGATGCCTCCGTGGGCCCACGTGAAGTGATCACCGAGGATCCGAGGTTTGCCGACACGCCCGGCTGGTCGTTTGCGTTCACGAGCATCGGCGACCTGATCTACCTGCAGTCCCCGGTGGAAGATGCCATGCACTACGTGCGCGCCGTTCCGAACTGGGTTGCGCAGATGAAGCGTGCCGTGAACGAGGCCAACCGATGAATGATCCCATTACCAGCCTCCGCGTGGCGCTGTCCGACCGCTATCGGGTCGAGCGCGAGCTGGGCCAGGGTGGCATGGCCACGGTCTACCTGGCCCACGACCTCAAGCACCAGCGCGATGTCGCCATCAAGGTGCTCCACCCCGACCTGGGCGCGGCGCTGGGCGGTGAACGCTTCCTGAGCGAGATCCGCACCACCGCGCGCCTCCAGCACCCGCATATCCTGCCGCTGCTGGACAGCGGCGTGCTGCCAGGCGAGGCGGGGCAGCCCACGGGCTGCCCCTACTACGTGATGCCGCTGATGTCCGGCGAGACGCTCCGCGCCCGGCTCGATCGCGAGCGCCAGCTGCCGGTGGACGACGCGCTCCGCATTGCCCGCGAGGTGGCCGACGCGCTGGGCCACGCCCACGAACTGGGCATCATCCACCGCGACATCAAGCCCGAAAACATCCTGCTCCAGGGCGGTCATGCCTTGGTGGCCGACTTCGGCATTGCCCTGGCGGTGCAGACCGCCGGGGGCCAGCGGATGACCCAGACCGGCCTCAGTCTCGGCACCCCGCAGTATATGAGCCCTGAACAGGCGATGGGCGAACGCACCATCGATGCCCGGAGCGACATCTACGCCTTGGGCGCCGTGACCTACGAGATGCTGGCCGGCGAGGCACCGTTTACCGGCCCCTCAGTGCAGGCCATCGTGGCGCGGGTCATGTCGGAGGAGCCGCGGGGCCTGACGGTGCAGCGCAGGGCGGTGTCGCCCGCGGTGGAACACGCCGTGATGCGGGCACTGGAAAAGCTGCCGGCCGACCGATTCGGTTCGGCCGCGGAGTTTGCCGCCGCGCTCAGCAGCACCACGGTGATGGGAACGCTGGCCAGCGGTACCTGGGCCGCGCCGCGGAGCAGTCGTCGCGGGGTGCTGATCGCCAGCGGCATCGCGGCACTCTTGGCCATCGCTGCGCTCTGGGGGTGGCTGCGGCCGCAGCCAGCTCCCCAGGTGGTCCGCTATCGCATCTCCCTCAATCCAGTGCAGTCCCTCCGGCAATGGACCGGAGAGCTGGCCATCTCCCCGGATGGTGCCACCCTGGTGCATGCCGGCGGAGTAAACGGTCCGCTGCTGGTCCGGCACCGTGATGCCCTCGATTTCGTGGCCCTGCCTGGAACCGAAGGGGCAGGGGCTCCTTTCTTTTCGCCGGACGGCAGCCAACTCGGCTACATCCAGAATGGCAAGTTGCTGGTAGCTCCCCTGAGCGGGGGCCCCCCGGTGCTTCTGGACGACTCACTGGACACGCCGGAGACTATTGCCTGGGCTCCCGATGGGACGCTGTATCGCGCCTACCGCGGCGCCGACGGCCAATTTTCGATGGGCCGCTCCGCCGCAACACCGGGTGCCACCGTGGAGCCGTTCACCACCCTCGATTCGGCGGCCGGGGAGCTGGACCACATGCTTCCCGATCTGCTCCCCAACGGCAAGTCGATGCTGCTCCAGATCAGTGTACTCGATGGCCGTCGCTTCATTGCCACCGCCGACCTGGCCACCGGCCAGCACACGGTACTGTTCGAGGGCGCCCGGGCGCGGTATATCCGCACCGGGCACATTCTCTATTCCACGATGGACGGCAGCCTCTGGGTGGTACCGTTCGATCAGGACGCCCTGGCGGTGACCGGACCGCCGGCGCTTGTGAGCACCGGGCTCCCGGGGACGATGGTGGGTCCGGTCAACTTTGCGATATCGGAATCTGGCACCCTGGTCTACGCGCTGGAGAGCCCGACGGCCCGGCGCGAACTGGTCTGGGTCGGTCGCGATGGTCAGGTGGAACCGTTCGACACCACCTGGCGGGCGGCGTTTGCCAATCCGCGCCTCTCTCCCGACGGGAGGCGGCTGGCGATTGTCATCCGCGAGGCGTCGTCGTCGCACATCTGGATCCGCAACGTTGCCGGCGGACTCGCCTCGAAGCTCTCGCTCGGCACCGAGTCCAATGAGGAACCGGCGTGGGAACCGAATGGGCGGACCGTGACCTACGTTTCTGATGTAGGCGACGTCTGGCGGCGGGCAGTGGATGGTGGAGCCAGTGCCGTCCGCCAGATCCACACCGACCGTCGGCTGTCGGAACAGGTCTGGTCTCCCGATGGCAGCTGGCTGGTGGTGCGCACCAGCACGCCTACCCTGGGTTCCGGCGACATCATGGGGTTCCGCACCACGGTTCCTGGCGACTCGGCGCTCATCCTCTCCTCGCGCCACACCGAGTACACCCCAACGATCTCCCCGGATGGACGCTGGATGGCGTATTCCTCCTTTGAGGCCGGCCGTCAGGAAATCTTTGTGGTGCCGTTTCCCGTCCCCGGTACCCTCAAATGGCAGATCTCCACTCAAGGTGGCATGGCGCCGTCCTGGTCACCGCGGGGCGATGAGATCTTTTACCTCGACCAGTCCGCCAACCTGGTGGCGGCCCAGGTGAGCACCACGCCGGAGTTTGCGCTCCGTGGCTCCCAGGTGCTTTTCTCGGCGGCCCCCTACATCATGACCGCGGTGTCGCGCCGCAACTATGACGTGTCGGCCGATGGTCGGCGGTTCCTGATGGTGCGGCCCGCAGGCGCCGATGCCGGCGTTCGGTTGGTGGTCGTCGAGAACTGGTTCGAAGAATTGAAGACAAGGAAGCCGCAATGACCGATACTGTCACCCGCCTGACCACCGCCCTGGCCGACCGCTACCGGATCGAGCGCGAGCTCGGCCAGGGCGGGATGGCCACGGTGTACCTGGCCCAGGACCTGAAACACGACCGCCAGGTGGCGATCAAGGTGTTGCGCCAGGAACTGGCGGCGGTCATTGGCGCCGAGCGATTCCTGAGCGAGATCAAGACCACCGCCAACCTCCAGCATCCGCACATTCTGCCGCTGCACGATTCCGGCGAGGCCGACGGCTTCCTGTTCTACGTCATGCCGCTGGTCGAGGGCGAGTCGCTGCGCGACCGGCTGGACGCTGAAAAGCAGCTGCCGATCAGCGACGCGGTGCAGATTGCCGTCGAGGTGGCCAGCGCGCTGGACTACGCCCACCGACACGGCGTCATCCACCGCGACATCAAGCCCGAAAACATCCTGCTTCACGACGGCCGCGCCGTGGTGGCCGACTTTGGCATTGCCTTGGCCGTGAGCACCGCCGGCAGCACCCGGATGACCGAAACCGGCATGAGTCTCGGCACCCCGCACTACATGAGCCCCGAACAGGCGATGGGCGAGCGGGAGATAACCGCCCGGAGCGATGTCTACGCGCTGGCGTGCGTGCTCTATGAGATGCTGGTGGGTGAACCGCCGTTTACCGGCCCCACCGCCCAGGCCATCATTGCCCGCGCAGTGACCGAAACGCCGCGGAGTCTCCGGATCCAGCGCCACACCGTGCCGGAACATGTCGAGGCGGCGGTGGTGCAAGCACTGGAAAAGCTGCCCGCCGACCGGTTTGCCACCGCCGCCGAGTTCATGACGGCGCTCAAGGACCGCAAGGCCACGATGCGGACGACCGCAGCGGTCGGCGCAGGCGGGGCGCCCGCGGCGCGCGGTGGCAAGTCTGCTCTGCTCCCCTGGGCACTGCTCGGCTTTGCTGCCATCGTCATCGGATGGCTCGGAATCTCCAGACTGCAAGGAGGCGCCTCGGCGCCGGGCGATGTCGTGCGGGCCATCCTGGAGCTGCCCGAGGGTGCGGAACTGGGGTACCCGACGCTTTCGCTGTCGCGGGAAGGCAATCGGATTGTGGTGGCCGGGTACCAGAACGGCAACCGCGTCCTGCTGCAGCGGCCGCTCGATGAATTGGAGTTCAGCGTGGTACCGGGGAGCGAGGGTGGCAACCGGCAGTTTCTCTCCCCCGATGGCGACTGGGTGGCGTTCAGCGCCGGCAGCGAGTTGCGCAAGGTGCCGCTCGAAGGTGGACAGGCCGTCCGGATTACCGAGAGCCGCTGGGCCGGGGGCGATTGGACCGAGGACGGCACCATCGTCTACTCCCCCAGCTATGTCAGTGGTCTCTGGAGCGTCCCGGCTGGCGGTGGCACTCCGAAGCAGTTGAGCACCCCGGACACCACCGCCGCCGAGCTGGCGCATTGGTGGCCCCAGGTGCTGCCGGATGGCGAGCACATTCTCTTCACTGCGTTCCGGACGCCAGTGGACCGGGCCCGGATCGAGGTGCTCTCGCTCAAGACCGGCGAACGCAAGCTGGTCATCGAGGGCGGTGTATCAGGGCGGTATGTGGCCACGGGGCATCTGCTCTATGCCCGCAATGAGTCGCTCTTTGCGGTGCCATTCGATCTGGGGCGGCTGGAAGTCACCGGCCAGCCGGTGCCGGTGCTGTCGGACCTGGCGATGGATACCCAGGACGGCCGAGCCGGCTTCTCGGTGTCGGACAACGGGACGCTCGCCTATGTCTCCGCCGCCAAGTACAGCACCAATCTGGAGCTGGTGTGGGTGGATCGGAGTGGCCAAGTCAGCTCGCCGATCACCGAATCCGGCCGCTACGGCCAACCGCGCATTTCACCCGATGGGCGGCGGGTGGCCCTGGCGGTGTCCCGGCCCGGTGAGCCACAGGATGTCTGGATCCTTGACCTGGCGCGGGGAACCAGGACGCCGCTGACCAGTGGTGGCGGCGGAGACTTCGGGCCGCTTTTTACCCTCGACGGGACGCGGGTCATCTACCAATCGGAGCGCCCGGTCTTTGACCTCTACCTGCGACCGATCGATGTCAGCAGCCCCGCCGTCCCGCTGCTGGTGTCACCGTTCGACAAGGCGCCGGGGTCGATCACCCCCGATGGCGCGATGCTGCTCTTCGAGAACCTCGTGTTGCCGCACTCCCAGCTCTGGACCATTTCCATGGGTGGCGATGGTGAGGTCACGTTCCTGCTCGGTTCCGAGTCGGGGTCGCTGGGGCAGCCGATCCTGTCGCCCTCGGGGCAATGGCTGGCGTATGTCTCCGATGAATCGGGTCGCAACGAGGTGTACCTGACCCGCTATCCCAACGTGACCAGCGGCCGGCGGCTGGTGTCGGCGTCCGGAGGTACGGACCCGCGATGGACCAAGGGTGGCCGCGAATTGACCTATCGCAGTGGCCGACAAATGATGGCGGTAACGGTGGATCCCGGCACTGGAGAACTTGGCGCGCCGACGGTCCTGTTTGCGGGGGACTACATCAGCGGCAACGGCCGTGAGCACGACGCGGCCCCGGATGGCCAGCGCTTCCTGATGCTGCGGCGACCGGTGGGCAGTGAGCCGCGCCAGGTGATCGTGGTGACCAACTGGTTCCAGGAGCTCAAGCGGCTGGTGCCGAGGTAACGCCCCGTGGGGGCGCTACGGCCGCGCCGCCCGGAGCACCTTCGACAGATCCGCCCGCATCACCCGCTCAATGATCTTTACCCGCCGCAGGATGACCGACTGGCCATCAGCGCTGAGGGCAGCGTGGGTCTCGCTCTCGGGAGTCGCCGTAACGCGCGTGGTATCACCGGTGACGATATCGATGATTCCCAAGTCCGAGTTGTTGCCCACACCGCTAAAGATCTGGTAGAGCAGGCGCTTGCTGTCGGTGCTGAAGTGCAGCCCGCCACTGTTCGGCGGTAGGCTGGCCACGGTGGTCCGGTCGGTGGCCCGCACCAGCCGCTCCTGCAGCCTGCCTCCAGTGGCAAACCCGAGCGCCACGATCTCACCACTCGGTGAATAGCCAAGGCCGCCCACATTGCCTTCATCGGCAGTGGTAAACGGCGTCAGCCGTCCATCGCTGCTCCGTCGGGAAATCGTCGCGATTCCCGACTCGAACCGGATCACGAGGATGTCCTCCGGTTCCCGGACCCACGAAATCACAGCGCCTATCACTGTCCCGACGGTGGTCAACCGCACCGGCGTGGAGCCGTCGAGTGGCACCTTCCATAGGTCTCCCCACTGCGACTCGCGCTCGGCCTAGACATAGACTGCCGTTCCGTCCGCGGTCCAGTCCAGGCTGTTCTCGATGCCCATCCAGTCGGTCAATCGCCGTGGGCCAGCTCCGCTTCCCGGCTCAACCACATAGACATCCTGGCTCCCCGCCTGCGTGGTGGTGTACGCCAGCCTGGCACCGTCGCGGCTCCAGACCAGATTGAGGTGATCAGCGGCTGGCGATACGATCTCGATGGGGCCGCCCGCGGTGGACATCACGGCCAGGGCATTGACCTCGCCCGGCAGGTCCACCAGGAAGGCAATCCGGCTGCGGTCGCTCGAAATGGCAAAGTCCCCCGCATCAACCGAGTCCGGGGTCAACCGAGTCTCGCTGCCGTCGGCCAGTGAGCGGGTCCAGAGCGCACCGGGCGAGTGGTTCAGGCTGAAGCTCAACGCCTCGTTGGACACCCACCGAACCCACCCCTCCGCTTCCGGGCTGTCGGTAATCCGGACCGCCTCCCCACCGGTGGCCGGCACCACCCAGACGTCGGTCTGCCGCCCGCGATTGGAGAGGAAGGCCACCGACTGGCCATCGGGAGACCAGGCCGGGTCGTAGTCGTCCTGGATCTCGGTGGTCAACTGCCGGGTGGTGCCATCGGCGAGCGACACCACCCAGACGTCCCGCTTGCCGGTGCGCCGGGAGGTGTACACAACCTGGCTCCCGTCAGGAGAGAATGGGGTGAGCCCAAGCGCCCCCAGGTCCTCGAATCCCTCGGTGGTGAGCTGGCGTCGGTTGCTGCCGTCGGCGTTGGCGGCCCAGATGGTGTTGGAGCCCTTTTCGAAAACCCACATCAGGATCGTCTGGCCATCCGGGGAGATCATGCCGAGATAGGGCATTGTCATCCCCGAAAGGAGCGGAGTGACCTCCAGGCTGGCTTGTGAAACGGCGAAGGTGTTGAATGTTTCGCCATCCACCGCCACAAAAATCAGATGGTCGCCATCGGGGTGAAACTGGATCGGAGCCTTGAACTGGGGGGTCTCCACCAGCCAGGTCACCGCGCCGTCACTGACCTGCACCGTGACGAGGTCGGCGATATTCCGCATGCTGACCATGGCGGCGATGCGTTGACCGTCCGGCGACCAGACCGGAACCTGCCCCCCTCCGAGCGTCCTGTAGACTTCGAGCGAGCGGGCGTTGGCCATATCGGCGTCGGCCACCCAGAGGACATCCCCCTGCTCGCCGGACCGCCAGAACGCGATCTGCGAGCCATCGGGCGACGGCGTCGGCACCATGTCCTGCGCCGCCTCGGCGGAAAGCGCCAGGACCTCGGGCAGGCCGGGTTCGGAGGGACCGCAGCCAGCGGCCGCAATCAGGACACCCCACAACAATGCTCGCTTCATTCGTCGCCCCTTGGTTTGCCCGCTACGCCCAGCGCCGCCCCGATGCCGATCCGAATCGAATCCACCACCGCCCCCTGTGCCGACAGCACGTCGGTCACGTTGGTGCTGTAGGTGGCCGCCCAGAGACTCCGCGTCGTGGCAGGGTCGCTGAACTGCACCGTAATCCGCATCACGTCGCCCGCCCGGAAGACATTGGTTTCCACGATGGCATCGAGATTCTGCTCGGTCGCGATCTCCCGGGTGGACTTGCTACCGCCGGCATAGCGTGCCATGTCGGCCCGCGACGCCACCCCGACGCCCAACTGCGCCACCGCATTGGTGAGGGCGCTGTGCATCGCGGTGACGAACAGCTCGTCCTGGCCCGATATATCCTCGATCGGCATCACCCCGATCCGCTCGATGGCGCCACCACTGCCCTGCGCCATCATCCACCCGGCCCCACCCACCACCGCTATCCCGACGGCTGCCGCCACCCCGATCCACCACTTTGGCTTGGCCGCCTTGGGGCGCACCGCCGTGGCCTGGAACGGCCGCGTGTCGGTCGGCGTCCTCCCGCCGCTCGGCGTGGCCAGCATCGCCTGCGAGGTCTTGGCCTCGAACGGAGCTCGGCCCGTCAACATCTCGTAGGCCAGGATGCCCACCGCGTAGATGTCCACCCGGTGGTCAATATCCGCCTCGCCCATTGCCTGCTCGGGTGCCATGTATTGCGGGGTGCCGACGGCAATGCCGACGGTGGTCAACTGGTCGCCACCGGCAGTGCTCAGCGCCTTGGCCACCCCGAAGTCGGCCACCACGGCGTGGCGGTCGGCCAGCAGCACGTTGCCGGGCTTGATATCGCGATGCACCACGCCGCGTGCGTGGGCGTAGGCCAGGGCGTCGGTCACCTCGATCAGGATCCGGATCGTGTCGCCGATCGGGAGTTCCTTTTCGCGGGCCAGTCGGGCGCCGAGGGTCTCGCCGTCCACGAACGGCATGACATAGTAGAGGAATCCGTCGGTTTCGCCGGAATCGTAGAGCGACAGGATATGGGGATGGTTGAACGAGGCGACCAGCCGGATTTCGCGGGGGAACCGGTCGGTGCCCATTGCCGCCGAGAGCTCGGGCTTGAGGACCTTGAGCGCCACCGACCGGCCGTGCTTGATGTCCTGTGCCATGTAGACGGTGGCCATCCCGCCGACACCCACCTCGTCGCCAAGGGTGTACCGGTCGGACAGCGCAGCGGCCAGGCGTGCCTTCGGGTCGGTCATCACGATCCGCTGGGTGCGGGAATCAGGCAGGCCAATTGTGTGTGGTAGCGGGGGAATGGCAAGGGGTGGGATGGGGTCCGTCAAACAAGCAGGGCTGTTTGACGGCCTCGGGCCTCGCCAAAGCCCTGAACTGGGGGCATCTTGGGAGATCCACCCGTGCAGGCGACCGGGCCGAACCTCCGACTGCTCCTGGGCGGTCTGCCGGACCCCTTGATTCTTGATATCATGAATAGTATTCATGAACCATGACTATATCTGATGATTCAACGAGCAGGTCCAAACGTGTAGCCGAACCGGTCCAGGTCTATCTCGACCCCGAGGATCAGGACCGCCTGGCCCGACTCGCAGCCCAGCTGGACACCAGCAAGTCGGCGGTGCTCCGGCTCGGCTTGGGGTCGCTGGAGCGCCAGCTTCAGGATCCGGCTGCCCACCCGGCGCTGCAGCTTATTGGATTGGTAGAGGCAGAGACCGCCGCGCCGAAGGGTAGCGACGTGGCCCGGGATCATGATCGGGTCCTGGCTGAGTCGGAGCTGAAGTCGTGGGACCGCCCGTCTCCGCCGGTAGCTGGCAGTGAGTGAGATCTTCGTCGATACCAGTGCCTGGTATCCGCTGGTGGTACGGTCGCATCCAGATCATGCCGGGCTGAGTCGGGCGCTCCGGGGACATATTGAGGCCGGTGTCCGGGTAGTCACGACCAATCTGGTGGTTGCCGAGACGCAGGTCCTGTTGATGCGGCGGGTGGGCATCCGGGCCGGGGTGGACTTCGTCCGGTTGGTCCGGCAGCCTCCGAATGTGGTGGTGGACAGCACTGCGGAGCTCGAGGCACTGGCCCTGACCGAATGGCTGGAGCGATTCAGCGATCAGGGGTTCTCCCTTGCCGACGCAGTGAGCTTTGCCGTGATGGGGCAGCGAGGGATCCGGGACGCGCTCACGCTGGACCGCCACTTTGCCACTGCAGGATTCCTGATGACGCCAGGAGCGGTATGACCCCGATTCCCGACCGATTGTCTGCTGCCCTCTCCGACCGCTACCGGATCGAGCGTGAGCTCGGCCAGGGCGGCATGGCCACCGTGTACCTGGCCCAGGATCTCAAGCACGACCGCCAGGTGGCCATCAAGGTCTTGAAGCCCGAGCTCGCTGCCGTACTCGGCGCCGAGCGGTTCGTGGTGGAGATCAAGACCACGGCGGCGCTGCAGCATCCGCATATCCTGCCGCTGTTCGACAGCGGGTCAGCGGGTCAGCAGGACGGCGGGACAGCATACCTCTTCTACGTCATGCCCTTTATTGACGGGGAAACGCTCCGCAGCAAGCTCGACCGCGAGACGCAGTTGGGGATCGAGGAGGCGGTCAAGATCACCATCGCCGTCGCCGATGCCCTCGACTACGCCCACCGCCATGGCGTCATCCACCGCGACATCAAGCCCGAGAACATCCTGCTGCACGAGGGCCGGCCGATGGTGGCGGACTTCGGGATCGCCTTGGCGGTCAGTGCGGCGGCCGGCGGCCGGCTGACCGAAACCGGCCTGAGTCTCGGCACCCCGCACTACATGAGCCCCGAGCAGGCCACCGCGGAGCGGGAGATCACCGGGCGCTCCGATATCTATTCGCTGGGCTGTATGCTGTACGAGATGCTGACCGGGGAGCCGCCCCACATGGGCAACTCGGCGCAGCAGATCATCATGAAAATCATCACCGAGGAGGCGGCACCAGTCGCGAAACTGCGGAAGGCGGTGCCACCCAACGTCGCAGCGGCACTGGCCACGGCGCTGGAAAAGCTCCCGGCCGACCGGTTCGCCACCGTCCGGGCCTTCGCCGAGGCGCTGGGCTCCCCGGCGTACACCCGTTCGGGGGGCGGCGCGGCAGGGCAAGGGCACGCGGCCGCTGGCGGCTGGCGCGCCAGGCTTGCGGTGCCGGCCCTGGCGCTCGCCGCCCTGTTGCTGGTCGTGGTGGCATGGGGTGAGACACGGCTCGAGGCCCCGAAGCCCGTCTCGCGCTACGTGGTCGCCTGGCCCACGTCGGGGTCCGGCCTGTTTGGGAACCTGGCGGTCTCCCCTGACGGGTCGCACCTCGCCCTGGTCGGCTCCGACGGCGGTGCCCCCCGGGTGCTCATCCGGCGGCGGGACCAGCTCGATTTCGTTGCCCTGGCCGGTACGGAGGGGGCCGGAAACCCCGCCTTCTCCCCCAGCGGCGATCGCATCGTCTTCATGGCGGACGGGATCCTCAAGATCGTGGACCTCGTCGGGGGCCCGGTCAGCACCCTGACCGATTCCCTGGTGGGGGTGCCGGGCCTGACGTGGGGACCCGATGGCTACATCTACTACGACCAGCGGGGCATCGGCCCGCTGCTCCGGGTGCGGGAGGCCGGCGGCCCGCCCGAGGTGGTCTCGACCCTGGACACCACGGCGGGTGAGCTGCAACATGTCTGGCCCGACGTCCTGCCCAACGGTCGCGGGGTGATCATGTCGGTGAATCGCGGCGGTCCAGGACTTGGGGCCTTCGAGACCGACGGGATTGCCGTGCTCGACCTCCGCACCGGCCGGCACCAGGAGCTGTTTCGCGGCATCTATGCGCGGTACACGTCCAGCGGCCACCTCCTCTACGTCACGGTGGAGGGTCAATTGTTCGCCGTGCCGTTTGACCAGGATCGCCTCGAGTTGACCGGGCCGGCGGTACCGCTCGTGGAGGGCGTCACCATCCGCCCGGGTGGCTCCGGGGCGGTTGACCTCACGATCTCGCGGGATGGCACGCTCTGGTACACGACCGGCGGTGAGCGCGCGGCGAATCGCGAACTCGTCTGGGCCACCCGCGATGGGCAGATTGCTCCGGTCGAACCGGAGATTTCCGGCCTGATCACCGACGCGGCCCTCGCGCCCGACGGATCGCGGCTGGCCTTCATACTTCGGGGGCCGGAGGGCGGCACTCTCTGGGTGAACCGGTTGGGCAGCAGCGGCCGTGACCGCCTCACCTTCGAGCAGTCGTACGACCGGGTCACCTGGAGCCCGGACTCGCGGAGCCTCATCGTAAGCAAGGTGCGCGGCCAGGCGATGCAGGTGGCGGCGGATGGCAGCGCGCTGGCCGCGCCGATTCCCGGTCTCCCGCGCGACGTCCAGGATCTCCACTGGTCCCCGGACGGGGCGTGGTTGCTGTACTCCATCCAGTCGGGCACCGCCGACATCTTCGGGTTCCGCCCTGGCGTGGACAGCGCCCCGCAACCACTGGTGACCACGCCACGCGCGGACTCCTGGCCCATGGTTTCGCCCAACGGGCGCTGGCTTCTCTCGCAGTCAGGGGTGGGTGCGCGCAATACCCTCCATGTGCGCCCCTTCCCCAACACGGCGGGGGCGCTCCGCCAGGTATCCGCCGCGTTCGGACGATACGCCCGTTGGTCATCGACCGGCCAGGAGATCTTCTTCCGGACCAACGAGGACTCGCTCGTTGTGGTTCCAGTGCTGCCCGGGGAGGGGTTTGCGCTTGGTCAGGAGCGCGTCCTCTTCTCGCTGCGCGACGTGGCGGGCTGGGATGTCGCGCCCGGTGGGCAGCGATTCCTCCTCACCCGCTCCCGCCGGGCCTCAGCCGCGCCACGCCTGATCGTGGTCGAGAACTTCTTCGAGGAGTTGCGGCGGAGCGTGCCGCGATGACCCAATTCCCCGATCGCCTCACCGCCAGTCCCCCCACGAGGCGGCCGGACCTTGCGACGAAAAATCGATGTGTCTAGAATTCTGTATCAATATCTAGAGAGCTGGAAATGGCCATAAGCATCAAAGACCCGGAGACCGACCGACTGGCGCGGGCCCTGGCCGAGGCGACTGGCGAGTCCCTGACGGCGGCGATCCGCCGGGCCTTGGAGGAGCGGCTGGCTCGCGAGCAGGCCCGCGCCCGTCGGGGGATCAGCGCCGAGGTCCGCCGCATCCAGGAACGGCTGGCGCGGCTGCCCGTACTCGACCCTCGACCCGCCGAGGAGATGCTGGGCTACGATAGCCACGGCCTGCCGAGCTGAACGATGGTGATTGACACCTCGGCCCTGGTGGCCATGATGACCGGGGAGCCGTCGGCAGACCGACTCGTGGCGGTGGTGGAATCGGAGACCGAGCGGTTGGTATCCGCAGCGACTGTGGTCGAGGCGGCCCTGGTCCTGATTGGCCGGTACGGTGACGTCGGCGATGCCCAGTTGGACCGGTTCCTTCGAGGCATTGGTGCCGAGGTCGTCCCGGTGGGCGAGGAACAGGTGACCCTGGCCCGTGACGCGGCACTGCGTTTCGGGAAGGGTCGCCACCCTGCGGCGCTCAACTACGGGGATTGCTTCAGCTACGCCCTCGCCGTCGCGCGCCATTCGCCCCTGCTCTTCGTCGGGGACGATTTCTCGAAGTCTGACGTCGAGGTCTGCCGATGGTAGCCGATCAGAAGCCCACTACCCATCGCGCAGCCAGCCCCGGGTACCGGCGATAAGTCTGGACCGCCTCACCACCGCCCTGAGCCGTAGCTACCGCCTGGAGCGCGAGCTCGGCCAGGGTGGCATGGCCACCGTGTACCCGGCCCAGGATCGGGACGACGATTCCCAGGGAGCGATTTTGCTGCTCACCGCTGCGGGACCCCATCTGGTCGGCGCCCGGGCTGCCATCTGGTGACTACCTTTCCGGCATGACCGTTCGCCTCGACGTCTCCCAGCCGCGGGTCTCCCTCGACGACCTCTACGGCGAGGAATGCGCTGACTGGATGCGGCTGACGCCGCAACAGCGATGGCTCGAATCTGTCCGGCTCGCGGCGTGGCACCACGCGCTTGGAGGCACCAGTGACCCCGACCCAGATCCTGCGAGTCCTTTCTACGATCCGGACGCACGACGTCCCCGCCCTGTTGATGGGGGGACAGGCCTGCGTGTTGTACGGCGCGGCCGAGTATAGTCGCGATCTGGATCTGGCGGTGCTGGCCACGCCGCCGGCCTTCCCCGCACTCGTGGCGGCCCTGGGTGCGCTGCGCGCCACGGTCATCGCCGTCCCGCCATTCGAGCGGCAGTATCTCGAACGCGGCCACGCCGTGCACTTCAGTGTTCCGGACGACGGGGCACCGCCGTTGCGGGTCGACCTGATGAGTCGCCTCCGGGGGGTGGACGAATTCCCGGCGCTGTGGGAGCGTCGGACGACGCTGGCGTTGTCGGATGCGGTGGCTGGCACGGAAGTGCTGGTCGACGTCATGGCCCTGCAGGATCTGGTGGCCGCCAAGAAGACCCAGCGTGACAAGGACTGGCCGATGCTCCGACGCCTGGTCGACGCCTCGTATGCGGCCGCGCGCGACGGGACGGCCACCGAGGCTCAGGTGACGTTCTGGCTGGAGGAGCTGCGCTCGCCGGCGTTCCTCGCGGAGCTGGTGGCTGCCTGCCCGGACGCCGCTGCGCGGTCATCGCGCCCGGTGGTGCAGGCGCTGCTCCGCGGACAGGATGTCGAAGCGGCGCTCGCCACCGAGCAGGCCGCGATCATGGCGGAGGATCGCGCCTACTGGGCGCCCTTGCGTCGCGAGCTCGAGGCGCTGCGTCGCCAGGCACGACGGACCGAATGACCGCCCCAACGACCCGCCTCACCACCGCCCTGGCCGACCGCTACACGATCGAGCGCGAACTCGGCCAGGGCGGCATGGCCACCGTCTACCTGGCCGAAGACCTCAAGCACAAGCGCCACGTGGCGCTCAAGGTCTTGAAGCCCGAACTCGCCGCCGTGCTCGGCGCCGAGCGGTTCGTGCAGGAAATCACCACCACGGCGGCGCTGCAGCATCCGCACATTCTGCCTCTCTTCGATTCTGGTGTCGCAGACACCTTCCTCTACTATGTCATGCCGTTCATCGATGGCGAGACGCTCCGCAGCAAGCTGAACCGCGAAACCCAACTCGGCATCGAGGAGGCGGTCAAGATTGCCGTCGCGGTGGCCGAGGCGCTGGACTATGCCCACCGCCATGGCGTGATCCACCGCGACATCAAGCCCGAGAACATCCTGCTGCACGAGGGCCGGCCGATGGTGGCGGACTTCGGCATCGCCCTGGCGGTGAGCGCGGCCGCCGGCGGGCGGATGACCGAGACGGGCTTAAGCCTCGGCACGCCGCATTACATGAGTCCTGAGCAGGCGACGGCGGAGAAGGAGATCACGGCCCGCTCAGATGTCTATTCGCTGGCGAGCGTGCTTTATGAGATGCTGACCGGGAATCCGCCGCACACCGGTGCCTCGGCCCAGCAGATCATCATGAAAATCGTCACCGAGCAGGCGGCGCCGGTCACCACGCTGCGCCGGACGGTGCCACCGCAGGTCGCGGCGGCGATCGCCAAGGCGTTGGAGAAGCTGCCGGCCGACCGGTTCGAGAGTGCCGCCGAGTTCGCGGAGGTACTGCAGGGGCGTCGCACCCTGACGATTGCCGCGGGACAGATGGCAGACGCAGGCGCTCGGCGGAATCCTTGGGTCGTGGCCGGCGTAGCGGCTGGGATTGGAGCAGTGCTGACCGCGCTCGCCTTGGTGTTCCTGTCGCCGAGTCCCAGTGAGCCGCTGCAATACTGGACCATCACCCCGCCCACCGGGCTCGATACCATCCCACTGCCGCGCGTCTTTGCGCTGGCGCCCGATGCGAGCCGGCTGGTGTACGCCACCCTCGGTCCGGCAGGAAAGCAGGTGCTCGCTGCCCGGGCCCTTTCAGAGCCTGAGGGCTCGCTCCTGCCTGGCACCGAAGACGGCCAGTATCCGGTCTTTTCCCCGGGCGGGGATCGGGTGGCATTCATCGCGCCACCCGGTGTGCTCAAGTGGGTCAGCCTGAATGGCGGGGCTCCACAGGTCCTGGGCAACGTCGGGCCGGGGGCAATGTGTTGGGCCGAAGATCAGCATATCTACTTCAGTCGCGACGGAACCAATACCCTCAAGGCGGGACTCTCGCGGGTACCGGAGCGCGGCGGCTCGGTTGAGATCATCACCGTCATCGACTCTACCCCTGCGCTCACCGGGCACAGTTGCTTCCAGGTGCTTGCGGACCGTGGCATCCTCCTTCAGCTCAACCGATCGGGGGGCATGTTCGAGCAACAGGTGGGCGCGTTCGACTCTCGGACCGGCCAAACGACCGTCCTGGCGAGCGGGGGAATTGCCCGTGTCATCGGGGAGGCGCTGGTGGTGGTGACCCCCACCCGGAGCCTGGCCGCGGCGCCCTTCGACCAGAGCAGGTTGACCTTGACCGGCCCCTTCGTGGCCCTCGCAGACAACATCTACGCCAACCGGGACGGCTTCAGCTCACTCGCCGCCGACGGCCCGGGCAACGTGCTGGTCACGGCGGTGGCGGAGCCGGAATTGAGTCGGCTCACCTGGGTGGACCGCCAGGGGAGGGCGACCCCGATTGACGACAGCAATCCCCAAGAATTCCGCACCTTTGCTTTCTCTCCGGATGAGGATCGCATTGCCGCTGGAGTCACCCGGGAGGGGGTACCCGGGGTGTGGCTCTACACCCTGCCCTCGGGGCCGTGGACGCGGCTGATGGGCACCGAGCAGAGCGATGAGTATCGTCCAGCCTGGGATCCAGCTGGCAATCGAATTTCCTTCATTGCCGGCAAGGCCGATGAGGCCCGCTCGGTCTGGGTGGTTGGCGTCGACGGTGGCGGACCTCCCCAGCAGCTGCGCCGCGCCGACCCGGTCATCATCCAGGATGGCGAGTTTTCGTCTGATGGCGCCTGGTTCGTCTATCGAGAGGGCCCGTCCGGATCGACCCTGCGAGACCTCGCCTATTCCCGGCCGCATCCCGACAGTGCCAGGATCCCCCTGGTCGCCACCGCCGCCGATGAGTTCGCGCCAACCCTTTCGCCCGATGGCCGCTGGCTGGCCTATGTGACCAACACCAGCGGTCGCGAGGAAGTGGTGGTGCAGCCATTCCCTGGGCCGGGTAGGCGCACCCAGGTTTCGCTGGATGGTGGCTTTGAGCCGCGCTGGGCTCACTCCGGGCGAGAGTTGTTCTTCCGGGATCGTGCCGGCAACCTGGTGGCCGTGGATGTCACGACTGGAGGGAGCTTTGCGGTACTTGGCCGCCGAGTCCTGTTTTCCGCCCTCAAGTACCTGAATGATCGCAATTCGATCCTGTATGATGTCTCCAACGACGACCAGCGCTTCCTCTTCCTGGAGCCGGTCTCCGGTGGTGAGGTGACCTGGCGGCTGGTGCGTGGATTTGCCAATGAACTCAAGGCCAAGGTGAAGAAGTGACCGAGCCCACCCACCCAACAACGCCACCATCCTGCCCGAGCCGAAAGCGGTCGATCCAGTCACATCTAGACTCACGCACAGTTGAGTTAACCTGTTGTAGTTATTGACAATAGATCGTAAACCGCTTATGATAACTACATGACCGGAATCTCGCGTTACCTGGCCCAGCTTGGCGCCAAGGGCGGCCGCAAGAGCCGCCGGACCCTCGACCCTGAGACGGCCCGGAACATGGTCCGCGTTCGCGAGGCGCGCCGTGCCTACCAGCGGTTCCGGAACACTTGTTTCTGGTCCCACCGACCCGACCTGGTCGTCTCCTTGGCCGACGTGCCCTGGGTCGCCGAACAACTGAAAAAGCACGGCAACCGCGAAGCCTGGCGAATCGGAGCCCGACTGTGCCGTTGACCGAGTTCCAGCGCACCCTGCTGGGCGAGCTGGCCGCCGACGCTTCCGACCAGCGGTACCTGGCCGGAGGGGCGGCGATGCACTTCGCGCCCCACTCGGCTCGGTACAGCGATGATCTCGACTTCTTCCACGACTCCGAAACCCGCGTGGCCGCGGCCTTCCGCACCGACTCCGCGCGGTTGGCTGAGGCGGGGTACGCGCTGGATGTCGAGTTGAGCCTGCCTGGGTTTGTGCGCGCCGTGGTCCGCCGGGGCGACGACGCCACTCGGGTGGACTGGGCCCATGATTCCGCCTGGCGCTTCATGCCCCTGGTTCGTGATCCGCTGGGCGGCTGGCTGCTGCATCCGATTGATCTGGCCATCAACAAGGTGCTGGCCGTGGCGGGCCGCGATGAGCCGCGGGATTTCGTCGACATCCTGTATGTGCATCGAGAGGTGCTCCCCCTGGGCGCCCTCTGCTGGGCGGCGGTGGGGAAGGACCCGGGGTTCACCCCGCTCTCGCTGCTGGAACTGCTCAAACGACGGGGTCGCTACCGCCCGGAGGACTTTGACCGGCTGCACCTGGCGGTGCCCTTCGACTTGCCGTCGGCCAAGGAGGCTTGGCTGGCGGCCCTCGAGGAGGCCGAGGCGTTCGTCCACCAGCGTCCAGCGGAAGAGGCTGGTTGCCTGTACTATTCGAAACAACTCGATCAGTTCGTGATCCCCCGCGCTGATCCAGCGCTCGATATCCAGGGGATCGTTCCGCACTACGGCGCGCCGGGCGGCGTCCTGCCGCGGGTAGCAGACGCGCGGATCGCCGGCACCGACCAGGACTGATCACCCTCGTTCCCAAGGACAGTCGTCCATGACCACAGGTGTGCCGGATCGACTGAGGGAGGCCCTCTCCGACCGCTACCGCCTCGAGCGCGAGCTCGGCCAGGGTGGCATGGCCACCGTCTATCTGGCCGAAGACCTCAAGCACAAACGCCACGTGGCGCTCAAGGTCCTCAAGCCCGAACTCGCCGCCGTGCTCGGCGC